>ERZ827492.275-NODE-275-length-52923-cov-10.084720_pt1 | contig 52923 bp, 48 predicted proteins | sample MGYA00519704_ERZ827492 | MGnify/ENA primary metagenome ERZ827492 (study PRJEB31778, sample SAMEA3449325) | human gut metagenome | biome: human gut; feature: human-associated habitat; material: faeces | place: United Kingdom | collected 2010/2012 ... | reverse complement strand
CGGGGAAAATCCTCCCGTTCGGGAGGAGCCAGCATCGCATTTGGCTAGTCGCCGGCCTGCCGGCTCCCTGCCAAATGCCTCAAATCGGGCAGAAGCCCATACCCACTTAATACGAACGGAGGAAATATGCGAAAAAATAAGCAATTCAGCATCCGAATCTCAGCACAAGACTTAGAGACAATCCGCCAAAAAGCGGTTCAGGCGCACATGAGCCAGAGCGACTATGTAATCAGTTGTTGTCTGGGCAAGAAAATCATCATTCTTGACGGACTGAAAGAAGTCCTGCGGCAGCAGAAGGCTATTGGCAACAACCTCAACCAGCTGACGGTACTGGCGAACATGGGCAAGGTACAGTTCGCAAATCTGGATTCTGCCGCGCACGAGTTCGCAAAAATCAATACCGCTCTGCGGGAAATGCAGGAAGGGGGTGCAGTCAAATCGCAATCGTCCATTTCGTGAATTACAAAAAGGGGACGCAGACGCGCGGGTGTATGAAAAGTGTCATGCGCTATGTTTCTCAACTCAGCAAGACGCTTTGGGATGGACAGCAGCTTGTCAGCGGCATCGGCTGCCAGCCGGAAACGGCGTTCGACGAGTTTCTGAGTACGAAGCTGCTGCACCACAAAGACGGCGGCGTGATGTTCTACCACATGGTGCAGAGTTTCCCGAAGGGTGCGGACGTTGACCCGCGCACAGCGCACGAGGCAGCTCGTAAGCTGGCGGGATATTTTGAGGGTTGCGAGGTGCTGGTCTGCACGCATACCGACCGTGAACACATTCATTCCCACTGTATCATCAATAGTGTCAATTTTGAAACCGGTCGGAAGGTGCATATGGCAGACGAACAGATTCAGGAACTGCGTGTTCGCAACGACCAGATATGTGAAGAACTGGGACTGCCGAAATTCCAGAGAGACGAGCATCGGCAGTCGCGCGGGATGTCCAACGTGGAATACTACACGGCATCCAAAGGCGAGAGCTGGAAGTTCGAGCTGATGCGAGTCATCGACGATTGTATGCGCTATGCCGGGAACAGGGAAGAATTTCTGATCTTGCTCCGCTCTGAGGGTTACGATGCCACATGGACGGACAGCCGAAAGAATATCACCTACACCACACCGGAGGGGCGCAAATGCCGGGACAGCAAATTACATATAGAAAAATACCTGAAAGAAAATATGGAGGCGGAATTTGGATACAGAACGGAGAATGACAACACAAGAAATGTTGACGCAGCACAAAAAGCTGATGGACGAGGCGCAACGGCTGGAACCCAGCGTGATAGTCACGGAGCGGAACTGGAGCGCGCTGCTCGAAATGCAGGACAGACTGTTTCGGCAGCAGATGCAGTTGAACGCGGATCTGAAAACGCTCCTGACGAAGCAGGAAGCACAGAACGCTTTGACCGAGATGCAGGAGAGTGCAGAAAAATTCGAGAGACAGGCTGGGAACCTGAACGAGAAGTATTCTTCCAGCTGCAAGGCGCTGACCGAGACTACGAAGCTCTCCCTAACCGCGATCCTGAACGATACGAAGAAGCAGCTTTCGAATACGGTGCAGGAGACGCGGAAGAAAATCCGGACGTGCGCGTGGATCTCGATTACGGCGGTGATCTTGTGCGCGACGCTGTGCGCCTTGGCCGTGCTGTGGAGCAGATGACGGATGATGCACCGCAGCACGACGGAACGACTATGCTGCCGCACATCGACAGCAAGCGCCGCAAGAAGCTCCGGCAAAAGAAAACCGCCCTCGGTCATGCCGAGGACGATCATGAAGAAATGCGAATGGACACGATGTAGACGTTGGGGGTGGCGAAGAAGAACTGCATGATTCTAATTTCCGCTGGGAATACTTACAACAAAAAAGGAGGTGGACAGCATCAGCACGCAGAGAAAGCCGTCGCCGGAGCAGGCAAAGAAAGAGCTTGCCGAACAGCTCTGGCTGAGCTACTACAATCAGGTTCTGTTTGAAGCCGGACTGATTACGGAGACGGAACGCAACCGCATGAAGAACAAAATCAGTGCATTGGCGCCGTCCGCCTCCAATGGAGTTGACAGGAGCGTCCTGACGTGATGCTCCTGTCAGAAACTCACACTTGCTTGTTTCACGCAGGTGTGATATGGTAGAAAAAACATGATAAAACGAAAAACGAAGGAGCGCACCAAATGGACATACATACGATCAGAATGGAGTTAAGAACAAAGTCCATTTACGATTTGCCGCTGCGCGTGACCTACTATGCGCGTGTGTCGTCTGAGAGTGACGAGCAGCTAAACTCACTGGGCAATCAGGTTTCCTACTATGAGGATCTGATCCGAAGGAATCTCCCGTGGACATTCGTGCCGGGGTACATTGACGAGGGCTTGTCCGGTATCTCTACGAAGAAGCGTGAGAACTTTAACCGCATGATCGAGGACGCTGCTGAAGGTCAATTCGATCTGATCATCACCAAAGAAATCTCCCGCTTCGCCCGAAATACGCTCGACTCTATCCGCTACACGCGCCAGCTCCTGAGCTGCGGCGTGGGCGTATTTTTTCAGAATGACAACATCAACACATTCGATGAGGATGCCGAACTGCGCCTGTCCATCATGTCGTCTATCGCGCAGGATGAGCTGCGCAAGCTGTCCTCACGTGTGAAATTCGGTCACCAGCAAGCCATCAAGTCGAGCGTTGTACTCGGCAACAGCCGCATTTTCGGCTACACAAAAGCGGACGGGAAGCTGGTCATTGACGAAACGGAAGCGCCGATGGTACGCGAATTGTTTGAACTTTACGCGACCGGCGAATACTCCATGAAGCAGCTGGAAACGCTGTTCTGGGAAAAAGGCTATCGCAATCACAACGGCAAGAAAATCGCGCACACCACCATGTCCAACCTGATTTCCAACCCCAAATACAAGGGCTACTACGTCGGCAACAAGGTCAAGGTCGTGGACATGTTCACGAAGAAGCAGAAATTCCTCCCGCCGGAGGAATGGGTCATGTTCAAGGACGAAACAGGCGAGATCGTACCGGCGATCGTGTCTGAGGAGATCTGGGACGCTGCGAATGCTGTCCTGAAAAAGCGCAGCGAGGATGTGAAGGCTCGGCAGGGCGTCTGCAACCACGCCAATCTCCTGACAGGAAAGCTATGGTGTACGGAGTGCGGGCAGCCCTACTACCGCCGCGAATCCGAGGACAAGCGCGGGAGAAAGAACAGTAAATGGCTCTGCTCCGGCAAGATCAAAAACGGCGCGGATTCCTGTAAATCCTTTGCCATCTACGAAAGCGAGATCAAGCCGCTGCTGTTCGAGGTGTTCCGTGACACGGCGGCAGACGCCGATGCGATGGTGGAAGAATATATCCGTATGTACAATGAGCTGACGCAGCACGGCTCGCTCCGGAAAAAGATCGAACAGCAGAATAACATCATCGATCAGGCAAATCGGAAGAAGAATAAGCTCCTGCAGCTTGCTGCAGACGACAGTATTACGAACGCGGATTTCAAGAAGATGACTGCTGACTGCAATCGTGAAATAGAAGAAGCCGAAAAGGAAATCGCAGAACTGGAGCAGACAGCCGCCGAGGGCGACGCCTTCAAGCAAAAGATCGACGAAATCCGCAGAGTCCTGACGAATGCCCAGCGTGACGCGGCGCAGGGAATCATCACGAAGGAGTTCATCGACAAGTATATCAGCAAGATCTTCGTGACACCGAAGGACGACACGACTATGCTGCTTCAGGTCAAGATCTTCACCGGGGAAACGACGGAAAAGTACCTCCGGAAACTCGAAAGCCGCACGGGTCACATCACCCGTGATTTGGCTGAACAGTCAGAAAAGCCAGACGCCGCAAGGGTTTTCGACTCTGACGATTCTATGGGTCACACGTCTAAGAAAATGATCGAGTCCTACGAGCGGAACATGAAGTGAGTCTTTTCCTTCGGCACGCCGGAGGCGAAGACGAGGAGCTGCCGCAGGGCGGCAGCTCCTCTGACTTCCTGTTACATCGCAAAAGCCCCGCGTTCCGGCCGGAACGCGGGGCTGCGCTTATGCGTTTTATTCGATCACATCCGCTCCGGCGCGGAGAAGCCGAGCAGGTCGATGCACGTTTCCAGAACGCCGCGCGTCAGATCGATCAGCGCTGCGTAGCTGGCCTGCCGGGCCGGATCCGGCTCGGTGAGGATCTTCACGTCGTGGTAGAACTTGTTCGCCGCCGTCGCCAGCTCGTAGATATACGCGCAGATCGTGTTCGGCGCGGAATCGCGGTACGCGGACCACAGCGCGTCCGCCATCCGGCTGAGCACCAGCATGAGCTGCTTCTGCTCCGCGCTGCAGGCGCTCAGCAGCTGCGCGGGCGAGACGGGCTTGCCGTATTTGGCCAGGATCGACTTGATCCGCACGATGGTGTAGAGGATATAGGGCCCCGTATTGCCCTCGAACGAGGAGAACCGGTCGAGGTCGAACACGTAATCCTTCGTCGGCATGTTGCTCAGATCGCCGTATTTGAGCGCGGCCATCGCGATGCACTTCGCCGTCTGCGGCAGCTCCTCGTCGGAGACGGTCTGGTTTTCCTTGATCTTGCTCGTGACGTAGTCCGTCACGTCCGCGATCAGCGTCTCCAGCCGCATCACGCCGCCCGCGCGGGTCTTGAAGGGCTTGCCGTCCTTGCCGTTCATCGTGCCGAAGCCGATGTGCCCGAGCGCAGTCTCCGGCCCGACGAGACCGGCCTTCTTCGCCACGCGGAAGATCTGCTCAAAGTGCAGATTCTGCCGCTTGTCAGTCAGATACATGTATTTCTTCGGGTGATAATCCTGCTCGCGCTGGACGATCGTGGCCAGGTCCGTCGTGGCGTAGAGCGTCGCGCCGTCGGACTTGACCAGGATGCACGGCGGGACCTCCTTCGCGTCCGTCTCCTCCTGCACCGGCACGACCAGCGCACCCTCGGATTCCACGCACAAGCCTTTTGCCTTCACGGTCTCGAGCATCTGCGGGATATACTTCTGCGCGTCGCTCTCGCCGAGCCAGACGTCAAAGCTGACGCCGAGATTATCATAGTTGCGCTTCAGATCTTCGACGGAGACACGCAGGATGTGCTGCCACAGCGCTCGCTCGCCGCGCTCGCCGTGCTGCAGGCGGAAGGTCTCCTCGTGTGCGCGGGCGGCGAAGGCTTCGTCCTCCTTGCTCCGTGCGCTGGCGGCAGGGTAGATGCGCTCGAGCTCCGAGATCGTGAACGGCGCTTCGGCGGGATACTCGCCGGTAAAGTCCGGGTCAAAGTAGGGAAGACCCGGCTTTTCATCCTGCAGCTGCGCCATGATGAGGCCCATCTGCAATCCCCAGTCGCCCAGGTGGATATCGCCGATCACATGGTTGCCGAAGAAGCGGTAGATCCGCTTGAGCGATTCGCCGATGATGGCGCTGCGCAGATGGCCGACGTGCAGGGGCTTTGCCACGTTCGGCCCGCCGTAGTCCAGCACGATCGTGCAGGCGTCCGGATCGTTCTGCACGCCGTAGTGCGCGTCCGCATCCATGCCGCGCAGATAGGCGGCCAGATACTCATCCGAGATCTTCAGATTCAAAAAGCCCGGCATCACGGCCTCGGCGCTGGCAAACATCTCGTTTTCGCCCAGCGCTTCGAGCACGGCGTTCGCGATCTGGATCGGCGCCTTGTGGTATTTCTTCGCCGCGGCCAGCGCGCCGTTGCACTGATACTCGCACAGGTCCGGCCGGTTGGAGAGCGTGGCCCGGCCATAGGCGGCGTCGAACCCGGCCTTCTCAAACGCGCCGGACAGCTGCTCGGAGATCAGATCAATCAGAAATTTCATGTGCTTCACCCTTCGTCATGTCATAAGTTTCACTATTATAGCAGAAAAGTCCGGGAATGTACAGAGACACCCTCTAAAAAACAGTCGTACGCTCAATGCCGCCATGCAGAACCCCGTGAGGTCTGCGATCAGCGCCGCCGGGACAGCGTAGCGCGTCCCGCGCACGCCCGCGGCGCCAAAGTAGACGCTGATGGTATAAAACGTTGTCTCCGACGAGCCGAGCATGACCGCGGCTGTCCGCCCGATCAGCGAATCCACGCCGTAGCGCTGCATCAGCTCCGTCCCCACGGCGAGCGCCGCGCTGCCGCTGAGCGGGCGGATGAGCACCAGCGGCGCAAGCTCCGGCGGGATGCCGAGCACGCGGAACACCGGCGCGGCCAGCGGCGTCAGCCAGTCGAAAAACCCGCTTTCCCGCAGCATCGTGACCGCCGTCAGCATCAGAAGCAGCGACGGCGCGAGCGTCGCCAGCAGCCGCAGCCCGTCCTGCGCCCCGGCCAGAAGATCCCCGTACACATCCCGCTTCCGCCGCAGCCCCGCCGCGCCCGCGGCCAGCAGCAGCCCGGGCAGGAGCAGCTCCGTCAGGTTTTCCAGCATCGCTTCAGCCCTCTTGCCGCCAGGATCCCCGCCGCGACGGAGCAGGCCGACGCCAGCCACACCGCCGGGAGGATGTCGAACGCGTGCGCCGCGCCGAGCCTTGCGCGCACGGCGGCAACGGTCGACGGGATGAGCTGCAGGGAAGCCGTGTTCATCACGACCAGCAGACACATCTCGTCCGACGCATGGGCCGCGCCGGACAGCGCCTGCATCCGCTGCGCCGCGCGCACGCCGAGCGGCGTCGCCGCGTTGCCGAGCCCCAGCAGATTCGCGGCCAGATTGCCGCACAGGCTGGAAAAGCCCTCCGCATCCGCCGCGCACGCCGGGAACAGCCGCTGCAGCCCCGGCCGCAGCGCCCGGCACAGCCACGCGGTCAGTCCCGTCTGCTCCATGGCCCGCGCCAGCGCCGACCAAAGGCAGATGGGCCCTGCCAGCGACAGCGTCAGCTCGATCCCTGCCGCCGCGCCCGCCAGCGCCGCCTGACTGGAAGAAAATGGTTGACCAGAACACAAATCAGCCAACACAGACAGGAGGATCAGACCAAACCAAAGAAAGTTCAACAACATGTTTGAAACTCCGTTAAGAAAAAATAAGTTTGTTCAAAATTTGTACATAATTGGATGGTAGAATAGGGATGGCTTGAGGGGGCAGCGGATGTCCATGCAGCATCCGTTGCTGGCCTAGTACTGGTGCATGAAGAAAAGAAATTAGGGGGTTGTATTCAATGAAATCAACAGGCATCGTCAGAAAGGTCGACGAGCTCGGCAGAATCGTTCTGCCCATCGAGCTGCGCCGCACGCTGGACATCGCGGAGAAGGACGCTATCGAAATCTATGTCGACGGCGAGTCCATTATTCTCAAGAAGTACGAGCCGACCTGCATCTTCTGCGGTGACGGCCGGAACGTCGAGAACTACCGCGGCAAGAACATCTGCGCCAACTGCATGAAGGAGCTGCGCGCAGGCAAATAAGATCCATGCAAAAAATCCCGCTGCCTGACCGACGGCGGGATTTTTGCAGCAAAAGCAAGAGCACAGGCGTCTGCAGAATAGAGACTTCATGCAGGCCGCTGCTCTATTAAACTTTTTTTTAATCAGGAGATAGTAACAATGGCATACGATCATGGCGCGTTTCGCGTACGAAATCTAGACGATGCAATTGCGTTTTACACGGGAAAACTTGGTTTTCGGTTTCTTTTTGACGGAAAAAATGAGAAAGCCGCAGAAAGATACGCTTTCCTTGATCACAACGGTGCCCGGCTGGAGCTGATCGAGACAGAGCATGAGACGTATCGGCCATCGATGCCGGAGCCCCCGTTCTGTCCGCATCTGTGCTTTGAGGCGGAGAATATGGACAGCGTCCTGAAGATGCTGCGGGAAAATGAGCTGACGATCCTTGACGGCCCGAATGAAATCCCGAACTCAGAGCAATGGATCTATTTTGCCGACCCGGATATGAATGTGCTGGAATATATCGTCTGGCTGGATAAAAAGCGGGAGTGAAACAGGTTTCCTGTCTGACGGAGAAAAAAGACGCGCCTGTATGCTGCAAAGCATACAGGCGCGTTTTCAGTTTGGTTCAGCCCTTCAAGATCGCGTCATACAGCTGATTCTTCGCAAAGCCGGTCAGCTTGGCGACCTGCTTGACGGCGTCCTTGGTCGAGAGCCCTTCGTCCATCCGCGCGCGGACAAGCGCGAGCGCGCCTTCAAACGTACAGCCCTCCTCCGCCGGCTCCTCCGCGCCGGCCACGACGAGCACGAACTCGCCCCGGGGCGGATTCTCCGCGTAATAGGCCGCGGCCTCGCCCAGCGTCGTGCGCCGGACCTCCTCGTGGAGCTTCGTCAGCTCCCGGCACAGGGAAATTTTTCTTTCCGCGCCGAACGCCGCGGAAAGATCCTGCAGCGTGGCCAGCAGCTTGTGCGGCGCCTCGTAGAAGATCATCGTCCGCGTCTCGTCCTTCAAGCCCGTCAGATGCTCCTGACGGCTTTTTTTGTTGACGGACAGAAAGCCCTCAAACGTGAACCTGCCCGTCGGCAGCCCGGAGATGCTCAGCGCCGTCACCAGCGCGCACGGGCCGGGGATGGCGCAGACCGTCACGCCGTGCTCCGCGCACAGCCGCACGAGATCCTCACCCGGGTCGGAGATCGCGGGGGAGCCCGCGTCCGTCACCAGCGCGCACGTCTCGCCCGCGAGCAGGCGCGCAAGGATCTTTTCGCCGCTTTCTGCCTTGTTGTGCTCATGGTAGCTCACAAGGCTTTTTTTCAGCTCCAGATGGTTCAGGAGCTTCAGACTCACGCGGGTATCCTCCGCCGCGATGAAATCCGCCTCCGCCAGCGTCTGGCGGCAGCGGGGGGAGATGTCGCTGAGATTGCCGATGGGCGTCGGCACAAGATATAACATGCCAGCCATGTCCGTTTCACTCCTGTCGGTGGTAAATGCGTCTGCACGCGGCAGACTCGCTGCCGTCCGGCCCGTAGAGGACCAGCTCCGGCTCGATCTGCAGCCCCGGCTTTCCGCCGAGCCGCGCCTCGAGCAGCACGAGGCTGACGGCGCTCGCTGCGCTGTGGCGGACGAATCGGAGCCGCTTCGGCTCCAGCCGCGCCGCGCGCAGAAAGACCATCAGGTCGGCCAGCCGCTCCGGCTTGTGGACCAGATACAGCCGCCCGCCCCAGCGCAGCGCCCGCGCCGCCGCGGCGCACAGCGCGTCGAGCGGGCAGCAGAGCTCGCTGCGCGCGAGCGAAAGGCTGTCTTCCTTCCGCAGCCGCCCGCTGCCCGGCGGATAATACGGCGGATTGGAGACGGCAAAATCAAAGCTCCCGGCCGGGAGCTGCGCGTGCGCCTGCCGAAGATCTCCGCAGACGACCGAAAACCGGTCTGCAAGACCGTTCCGCCGCGCGTTTTCCTCCGCCTGCCGCGCCGCCTCCGGCTGGATCTCGATGCCGCAGACACTTCCGGCTGCGCCGCTTCCCAGCAGCAGAAGCCCCAGCGTCCCGCAGCCGCAGCCAAGATCCAGCCCGCGCCCGCCGGCATCCCGGCAGAAATCCGCCAGCACCATCGAGTCGGTGCTGACGCGGAACTGCGCGTCTGGGATCGTCATGCGGATGCGGCCGAATAAAACCTCTTCCATATGGGCTCCAATCAAAAAGACAGGGGGTGCTGCGTGCAGCACCCCCTTGTGTTTATGTGCTTAACCCTCAGAGATCGCGTCGTTGGGGCATTCCGCAGCGCAGGTACCGCAGTCCACGCACTGATCGGCGTCGATGACGTACTTGCCGTCGCCCTCGCTGATGCAGCCGATAGGACAGACGTCAGCGCAAGTGCCGCACATTACACAGTTGTCATTGATCACATGTGCCATTTGAAAGCACCTCCATTTTCAAGGTAGCTTCATTCTATCATACTTTCCCGAAAATGCAATGAAAAATGTGTAAATAAATCGAACCGTCCGCTTTTTTTCGCCTGCGTCGTATAAACCGCCGCCTGCGCGTCGAGACTTCAGGCAAAGGAGGCGGTTTTATTGAGAAAACCGGGCTATTCTGCGGCCCTCAGCTGCGTGCTCGTCCGCGCGGAATCCGCCGCACGGGAGCTTGGCAGCGGCGTGACCGGCACGGAGCATCTGCTGCTCGCCCTGGCGCAGGAGAAGATCTCCTCCGCCGGGAAGATCCTCATCTGCCAGGGGGCGGAGGGCAGGCTCCTGCGCTGCATGCTGCTGACGCAGCCGCGCCCGGCCCGGCGTTCGGGCCGACCGGGATTGTCCGGCGCAGCGTCCCGCGCGCTCGACGCCGCCCGGCGGGAGGCCGCGCGCCTCGGCGCAGCTCTGTGTCAACCGGAGCATCTGCTGCTGGCGCTGACGCGGGACGAGGGCTACGCGGCCGCCCGCGTGCTGCTGACGCTCGGCGTGGACCTCAACTGCGTCTTTTCAGAAACGTATGACCGCCTGCGCATCCAGAATGCCGCGCGGGCGGCGGGAGGACAATCGGAATTGAAGCTTTTGGAACTCTACTGTGAAAACATGCTCGACCGCGCCGCCCAGACGGACCCGGTCGTCGGCCGTGAGGCGGAGCTTGCGCAGCTCATGCAGGTGCTCAGCCGCCGCGGCAAAAACAACCCCGCGCTCATCGGCGAGCCCGGCGTCGGCAAGACCGCCGTCGTCGAGGCGCTGGCCCAGCGGCTGGCCTGCGGCGACGTGCCGCAGGCGCTGCGCGGCAAAAAGCTCTACTGCCTCAACATGGCGAACCTGCTCGCCGGGACAAAATACCGCGGCGAATTTGAAGAGCGCGTGCGCGATATTCTGCAGGAGATCCGCCGCTGCGGCAACGTCATTCTCTTCGTCGACGAGATGCACACCATCGTCGGCGCGGGCAGCGCCGAGGGCGCGATCGACGCAGCGAACCTGCTCAAGCCCGCGCTCGGCAGGGGAGAGCTGCAGATGATCGGCGCGACGACGCTGGAGGAATACCGCAAATTTATCGAGAAGGACGCCGCGCTCGAGCGGCGCTTCCGTCCCGTGACGGTCCGCGAGCCGGACCGCGAGACCGCCTGCCGGATGCTGCAGGCTCTGCGTCCCGGCCTCGAGGCCCACCACCGCATCCGCATCACGCAGGAGGCCATCGAGGCCGCCGTCGACTTCTCCACCCGTTACCTGACCGATCGCTTCCTGCCCGACAAGGCCATCGACCTGCTCGACGAGGGCGCGGCCCACGTCTGGCTCGGCGGGTCGGAGCCGCCCGAGGATGCCGAGCGCCGCCAGCGGCTCGAGCAGCAGCTCGAGCAGGCCGTGTCGGACGCCCAGTACGAAAAAGCCGCCGCCCTGCGCGACGAGCTGCGCACGCTCGTGCGCGGCCAGCTGGCTGCCCGCCGCGCACAGCACACCGTGAGCCTGACCAAGCAGGATATCGCCGCCATCGTCGCCGAACGCACCGGCATCCCCGTCGGACGCCTGCGCCAGTCGGACCGCGAGCGGCTGTTATCGCTGCGCGAGACGCTCTCGGCGCGCGTCATCGGCCAGCAGGCCGCCGTCGACGCCGTCTGCACGGCCGTGCTGCGCGGCCGGACTGGTCTGGCCGACGCCGCGCGCCCTGCCGCGTCCTTTTTGCTGATCGGCCCGACGGGCGTCGGGAAGACGGAATTATGTAAACAGCTCGCGCAGGTCGTCTACGGCAGCCCGGACGCGCTCATCCGGGTGGATATGTCGGAGTATATGGAGCCGTCGAGCGTCTCGCGCCTGCTCGGCGCGCCGCCGGGCTACGTCGGCTACGACGCGGGCGGCACACTCACGGAGAAGGTCCGCCGCCGCCCCTACTGCGTCCTGCTCTTTGATGAGCTGGAAAAGGCCCACCGCGACGTGACAGGCATCCTGCTGCAGCTGCTCGGCGACGGCATCCTGACCGACAGCCTCGGCCGCACGGTCAGCTTCAAAAACGCCATCGTCGTCATGACCTCGAACCTGACCGGCACGCAGACCGGCAAACCCGGCCTCGGCTTCACGCCGGACTGCGAGGATGTGCGCGCGCAGACCGTCCTGCGCGAGGCGTTCTCGCCGGAATTTCTCGGCCGCATCGACTGCGTGACGACCTTCCGGCCGCTCACCGCGGCGGATCTCGGCGCGATCGCCCGCCTGCAGCTGCGCCGGCTTGCCGAACGCCTGCAGAAGCAGAACGTCACGCTGACCGCCGCGCCGGACCTGCCGGAGCGCCTCGGTGCGCTCTGCGCGCACGACCCCGGCGGGGCCAGAAGCCTGCGCCGCAGGCTCCAGACCCTTGTGGAGGGCCCGGCGGCCGAGCTTCTGCTGCGCGACCCATCCGTGCGCGCGCTGCGCGTGCGCTGGGAGCAGGGGACCGCCGTGGTGGAAGCGGGATCGGCCTGATTTTAAAACAAACGTTCAAAAATTCGGAATTTGACGGTTTTTCACGAAAAATGGCAGACATTCCCCGAAAAATTTTTTCAAAAAAGGGTTGCAATTTATGTAAACAGAACGTATTATATTACTGAAGTGGAGCGAAGTGGAGCAAAATTTCAGTAAAGTGGAGCGAAAGGAGGCGCGAAGGGATGTTCGGGAAGTACAAGCACACTGTCGACGAAAAGGGACGTCTGTTCGTGCCGTCCAAGCTGCGCGAGGAACTTGGCAACACCTTCTATGTGACACTGGGCCTGGACCACTGCCTCTCCGTCTATACGGAGTCCGGCTGGCAGGCGATTCTCGATAAATACAACGCGCTGCCGATCGTTCAGGCGCGGAAGATGCGTTTCCTGTTTGCCAATGCCGCCAAATGCGAGCCCGATAAGCAGGGCCGCTTCCTGATCCCGGCGGAGCTGCGCCAGTACGCGGGCCTTTCCAATGAAGTCACCTTCATCGGCCAGGGCGGCCACGCGGAGATCTGGGACAGCGCGGCATATGACGAGCTGGAGCGTCAGACGCTGACCCCGGAGAATCTGGCGGCTGTCATGGAGGAACTGGGCTTCTGATGGAGTTTGCACATCAATCGGTGCTTTTGAACGAGTGCATCGACGCGCTGGCGATCAAACCCGACGGGATCTACCTCGACGGGACGCTGGGCGGCGCGGGCCACTCGCTGCAGATCTGCCGGAACCTCACCACCGGCAGGCTCATCGGCGTCGACCGCGATCTGGTCGCGCTGGAGGCCGCAAAGAAGCGGCTGTACCGGCACGCGAAAAAAGTGACGCTGGTACACGATAATTTTGAAAACGTCGGCGCGATCCTCACCGCGCTTGGCCTCGACCGGATCGACGGGATGCTGTTCGATCTGGGCGTTTCATCTCCGCAGCTCGACGACGCGGAGCGCGGCTTTTCCTACATGGCCGACGCGCCGCTCGACATGCGCATGGACCGCGAGCAGTCGCTGACCGCCTATGAGATCGTCAACAACTGGCCGCGCGAAGAACTCAAATCCATCCTCTACGAATACGGCGAGGAGCGCTACGCCCCGCAGATCGCCGCCGCCATCGAGCGCGTGCGGACCGACCGTCCCATCGAGACGACGCTCGAGCTCGTCGATATCATCCGCTCGGCCATGCCGGCCAGCGCCCTCCGGGAAAAGCAGCATCCGGCCAAGCGCAGCTTCCAGGCCATCCGCATCGCCGTCAACGATGAGCTCGGCGCTGTCCGCCAGGGCATGGAGGCCGCGATCGACCATCTGAAGCCCGGCGGCCGTCTCGCCGTCATCACCTTCCATTCGCTCGAAGACCGCATCGTCAAAAATGTCTTCCAGGACGCGGCCAAGGGCTGTACCTGCCCGCCGTCGTTCCCGGTCTGTGTCTGCGGCCGCAAGCCGAAGATCCGGATCCTGACGAAAAAACCCATCATCGCCACGCGCGAGGAGGTCGAGGAAAACCCACGTTCGCGCAGCGCAAAGCTCCGCGTCGCAGAGCGCGTGTGAGTCTGAAAGGAGTCCGCTGCCATGGCGCAGTCCAATAGAAAATTCTATAGAGACAACGGCGCCGCAGCCTACGACGTCTACGCCTGGAACGATCAGGCCGCCCGACAGTACGAAGACGGCCGGGCCTATGAGCAATCCCGGCAATATGAGCTCCCCGAGGAGCAGGTCCGCGAGCAGCCCTATCGCCGCGTCAAGTCCCGCACGGCCATCGCGCCCTTCACGCTCGTCGGCATGCTGACCGTCGCCTGTCTGATGATCCTCGTGATCTTCGGCTACGTGCAGCTGTTTGAAGCCAGCAGCAGCGTCTCGAAGCTCGAAAACCAGCTCGCCAACCTCAAGGAGCAGCAGCTGATGCTGCAGAGCAAATATGACGCCAAGATCGACCTTGCCGCGGCCGAGGCGCACGCGGCCGAGATCGGCCTGACCAAATGCCAGCCGGAGCAGATCGTCTACGTGAGCTTTTCCGGCACCGACCAGGCGGAGATCTATACCCAGCAGCGCACCAGCGTCTTCGGCGAGATCCTCGACGCCATGCAGCAGAGCATCTTCGGCCTCATCGAGTATCTCCACCCCACAGCCTAAACCGCATATTTGACTCCCACAGCAGCATAAGCTTGGACAGAACCTCCCAGTTGGAAATCCGGCCGAACAGGGGCGGTCTTTGCAGACCGCCCCTTTTTTAAGCAGAAAGGCAGTTTCATGGCAAGAAAAATCATCCGCCTGCCGCGCACCAAGGAGCAGAAGCAGGCAAACAGGGAGCAGAACCAGCGGGCAAACCGCACCATCCTCCGCCGCACGCTGGTCCTGATGGTCCTGTGCGGCATCGTTGCGTTCGTTCCGCTCATCGGCACGCTCTACCATCTCATGATCACCGAGCATGACTATTACAACGAGAAGGCCATCAAAAACCAGACGCGCTCGACGAACCTCACCGCCACGCGCGGCGTGATCTACGACGCAAATATGAACGTGCTGGCCTCGTCGTCGACGGTCGAGACGGTCTTCATCGACCCCAACGAGATCGCCGAGCAGATGAAGCAGCCGGAAAACAGCAACCTGCTCGACCAGATCGCCCGCGGCCTCGGCGAGATCCTCGACGTCGAGCCCAGCTTCGTCTATGAACAGGCCGCCGACAAGCAGTACCGCTATAAGGTCATCAAGCGCAAAATTTCCGAGGAGCTGGCCGACGAGGTCCGCGCCTTCATCAGCGAAAACAGCATCACCGGCGTGTATCTCGAGACCGACCTCAAGCGCTACTATCCCAATTCCTCCCTCGCCGCGCAGGCGCTCGGCTTCGTCTCGAGCGACAACAACGGCTCTGAGGGTCTCGAGGCCTACTACAACGAAGAACTCTCCGGCACCGCCGGCAAGGTCGTCACCTCCAAGGGCAACTACGGCTCCGAGATGCTCTATACATATGAGAAGTACTACGACGCGTCCGACGGCAGCAGCCTCATCACCACCATCGACTCGACCGTCCAGGCCTACGTCGAGAAAAACCTGCAGAACGCCATCGATAAGTACGACATCAAAAACGGCGCGTTCTGCATCGTCATGGATGTGAACACGGGCGAGATCAAGGCCATGGCCACGCTCGGCTCCTACGATCCCAACAACTATCTGGAGATCTACGACGACACGACCGCCCTTCTGCTCGAAAACGAGCGGGCGGCGGCCCTCGCCCTGCCCGAGGCCTCTGCAGCCTATGAGGCCGCGATCGAGACCTACAAGCAGGACGTCGCGGCGGCCCGTATGGCGCAGTGGCGCAACCGCTGCGTGTCCGACGGCTATGAGCCCGGCTCGACCTTCAAGCTCATCACGCTGGCCTCCGCGCTCGATTCCGGCGCCGTCACGCTGAACGACTCGTTCTACTGCAGCGGCCAGGAAAAGTTCACCGGCCGTGAGCAGATCCTGAACTGCTGGAAATCCGCCGGTCACGGCGCGCAGACGACCGCCCAGGCCCTCGGCAACTCCTGCAACATCGCCTTCGGCCACATCGGCCTGCGCATGGGCGGCGACACGTTCTACGATTATCTCAAGAGCTTCGGCGTCATGGAAAAGACTGGCGTCGACCTGCCCGGCGAGGCCAGCGGCCTGTTCTACGAGCGTAAATACCTCAATGACCCGGCAAACTACGGCACATCCTACCTCATCACCTCCTCCTTCGGCCAGAGCTTCCGCATCACGCCCATGCAGCTCGTGCGCGCCGTGGCCGCGATCGTCAACGGCGGCTATGTGCTCGAGCCCTATATCGTGAGCGAGGTCGTGGACGCGGACGGCAATACCGTAGAGAAAAATGAAAAGACCATCCTGCGGCAGGTCATCAGCCAGCAGACCTCCGAGACGATGCGCACGCTCATGGAGCAGGTCGTCACCGAGGGCACGGCCTCCGCGGCCCGGACGCCCGGCTACCGCGTCGGCGGCAAGACCGGCACGTCCGAAAAGCTCGACGAATACGACGAGAACGGCCAGCAGGTCAAGGACAAGATCGTCTCCTTCGTCGGCGTTGCGCCGATCGACGACCCGAAATACGTCGTCCTTGTCGCGCTCGATACCCCGGCCTATTCGGAAAACAGCGAAAAATACACCGTCCACGGCATGTACATCTCCGGCGGCCTGATGGCTGCGCCGACCGTGCGCGATATCTTCCTCGACATCCTCCCGTACCTCGGCGTCGAGCCGGACTACGGCTCTGAGGATATCCGCGGCGTCAACTTTACCGTCCCCGACGTCATCGGCATGGACGAGACAGAGGCGGGCGAGCTGCTCGCCGAGAAGACCATCACCTACCGCGTGGTCGGCAGCGGCTCCGTCGTGACCGACCAGCTGCCCGTCGCGGGCAGCCAGGTGCCCGGCAATTCGCAGATCATCCTCTACATGGGCGCGGAGAAGCAGGCGACGCGCGTCGAGGTCCCGGATTTCATCGGCTGCTCCGTCGCGGACGTCAACTACCTGGCCTCGAACGCGGGCCTCTACGTCCAGGCCAAGGGCACGGACCGCACCGACGTCTATGTCCTCGCAGCCTACCAGGATATCGATCCCGGCACAGAGGTTGACAGAGGTACTACAATTACGGTAGAATTCTCTTCCACGGGCGCATCCGACTAAGGAGGACACTATGAAACTCAAAGAACTGCTGCACGGCCTTGACGTGCTGGAGCTGCACGCGGACGAAGATCTGGACATCACCGGCGTCCAGTACGATTCCCGGCAGGTCACGTCCGGCGATCTGTTCGTCGCGATCTCCGGCTTCCAGACCGACGGCCACAGGTATATCCCCAAAGCCATAGAAAACGGCGCAGTCTGCGTCGTCTGCGAAAAAAAGCCGGAAACGGACATTGCCTATGTGCTGGTCCCCGACGCGCGCGCGGCGCTGGCCGCGCTCGGCGCGAACTGGTTCGGCCATCCGTCGGACAGCATGTGCATGATCGGCATCACCGGCACGAACGGCAAGACCACGAGCACGTACCTGCTCAAGCACGTGCTCGAAAAGACCCTCGGCGCAAAGGTCGGCCTCATCGGCACCATCCAGAACATGATCGGCGATGAGATCCTGCACACCGAGCGCACGACGCCCGAATCCTTCGAGCTGCAGAAGCTGTTCGCCGAGATGAAGGCCGCGGGCTGCACGCACGTCATCATGGAGGTCTCGTCCCACGCGCTGGTCCTGCACCGCGCGGACCAGATCGCCTTCCGCGTCGGCGTGTTCACGAACCTCACCGAGGACCACCTCGACTTCCACAGGACCATGGACGCCTACTGCGATGCCAAGGCCATGCTCTTTACCCGCTGCCGGACCGGCGTCGTCAACGTGGACGATGCCTACGCCGGCCGCATCCTGGCGCAGGCCTCCTGCCGCTGCCTGACCTACTCTGCGCAGCAGCCGGCAAGCCTTCGCGCAAAGCAGCCGCAGCTGCTGTCTGACCGCGTGGAGTTTGACGCGGAATACGACGGGCAGACGCAGCCGGTCACGCTCGGCATCCCCGGCATCTTCAGCGTTTATAACGCCCTCGGCGTCATCGGCGCGGCGCTCGCGCTGGAGATCCCGCTGCCCGCCATCGCCGACGCTCTGCGGACCGCGCAGAGCGTCAAGGGCAGGGTAGAGGTCGTCCCCACGCCGGGAAAGGACTATACCGTCCTCATCGACTACTCCCACACCCCGGACAGCCTCGAAAATATCTTAAAAGCCGTGCGCGGCTTCTGCCGTGGCCGCGTGATCGCGGTCTTCGGCTGCGGCGGTGACCGCGACCCGTTCAAGCGCCCCATCATGGGCAGAATCGCGGCGCAGCTCGCCGACCTCAGCATCGTCACCTCGGATAATCCCCGCACAGAAGACCCCTATAAGATCCTCCGGCAGATCCTGGCCGGGATGCAGGAAGCCGAGACGCCCTACGAAGTCATCGAGACCCGCGAGGCCGCCATCTTCCGAGCCATGGACCTGGCCCGGAAGGACGATATCATCGTCCTCTGCGGCAAGGGCCACGAGACCTATCAGGAGATCGGACACGAAAAACGCCATCTGGACGAGCGCGAGGTCGTCCGTGCGTATCTGGAGAGGGAAAGATGAAAGAACTGACACTCAGGAAAATCGCAGAGGCCTGCCACGGGACTGTCGCACCGGAGGCAGAGACCGTTACCGTCACCGGCGTCCAGTCCGACTCCCGCCGAGTCCGGCCCGGCGACCTCTTTGTCGCCATCAAGGGCGAGAAGGCCGACGGCCATGACTTTGTCGCCATGGCCGCGAGCCTCGGCGCGAAGGCCGCGCTGGTCGCAAAACCCGTGGAAGCGCCGATCCCCACCATCCTCGTCGCCGACACCATCCGCGCCTACGGTGATCTGGCGGCAGCCTACCGCGAGCACGCCGGCATCACCGTCATCGGCATCACCGGCAGCGTCGGCAAGACGACGACCAAGGAAATGACGGCCTGCCTGCTCGCGCGCAGCTTCCATACCGCCCGCACCGAGGGCAACCACAACAATAACCTCGGCCTTCCCATGACCATTCTCGACATGCCGGACGACACCGAGGTCGCCGTGCTTGAAATGGGCATGAACCACTTCGGCGAGATGGCCTACCTGACCTCCATCGCGCGGCCGGATATCGCCATCATCACCAACATCGGCACCATGCACATCGAGCACCTGGGCTCCCGCGAGGGCATCCTGCAGGCCAAGCTCGAGATCTTCCGCGGCGTGCCGAAAAACGGCGTCGGCGTCTTCAACGGTGACGAGCCCCTGCTGTGGAACGTCCGTGCGGACGGCGGCCACAAAAAATACTACTTCGGCATCGAAAATCACGCCTGCGACGTGCTCGCCACGGACATTCAGGAGCTTGAAGACGGCATGCGCTTTGTTGTCAGCGGCTTCGGCCACCGCTTTGAGCTGTTTGTCCCCGTGCTCGGCCGCCATACGGTCTATAACGCGCTGGCCGCTGTCACGGCTGCGCTCCTGCTCAAGATCCCGCCCGAGACCATCCAGGCGCAGATCTCCGGCTTCCAGAATACCGGCATGCGCCAGAAGATCTACGAGCGCGACGGCTTCACCATCATCGAGGACTGCTACAACGCCGGTCCCGAGTCGACCGAGGCCGCGCTCGATATCCTCGCCGGTTTCCGCGCGCGGGCCAAGGGCCGCTGCATCGCCGTCCTCGGCGATATGCTCGAGCTCGGCAACCGCTCGGCTGCGGAGCATTACCGCATCGGCCGCATCGCCGCGGCGAAGGTCGACATGCTCTACACTTACGGCACGAATTCCGAGCGCATGGTCTCCGGCGCGATCACCGGCGGCATGAAGCAGAAATTCGTCGAGCATTTCGACACGCACGAGGACCTGGCGCACATGCTCAAGATGCGTGCCCGGCCCGGCGACGTGATCTTGTTCAAGGGCAGCCGCGGCATGCGGATGGAAAAGGCCCTGTCGCTGTTTTTGAAGGAAGAAGAGTCGTAACTGCACGGCCTGTAGTTAACAAGAGAGAGTCTCGGAGGGATCCAGAATGGATGCAATGTTTTTTATTGTTCTCGGCGCGACGCTGGTCTCGTTTTTGCTGACGCTTGCGTTCGGCCGTTTCGTTATCCCCATGCTGCGCGCGCTGCACGCGGGCCAGTCCATCCGTGAGGTCGGCCCGCAGTGGCACAATTCCAAGGCCGGTACGCCGACCATGGGCGGCATCATGTTCATCGCTGCCATCCTCCTCTGCACGGTCGGCTTCGGCTGGAAGAGCATGGTGGAAAATGCTGACTACACGCACCTGTACGTCCTGGGCCTTGCCCTGTGCTACGGTCTGGTCGGCTTCGCCGACGACTTCGTCAAGGTCAAGCTCAAGCGCAATCTCGGCCTCACCGCCAGCCAGAAGTTCCTGCTGCAGCTCGTTGTGGCCGTCATTTTCCTGTTCGTGCTCAAAAAGAGCGGCGACCTCAGCTGCGACCTCTATATCCCGTTCTGGAACCTCGATCTCGAGATCCCGACGGCGGTCTATATGATCTTCGCGGCCTTTGTCATCGTCGGCTGCGTCAACGCCGTGAACCTCACCGATGGCGTCGACGGCCTTTCGAGCAGCGTGACCATCCCGGTCATGGTCTTCTTCGCCGCGACGGCCTATATCTACGGCCGCACGACGCTGGCCCTGCTCCCCGCGACGGTCGCGGGCGGCCTCGCAGCCTTCCTCTGCTACAACTTCCATCCGGCCAAGGTCTTCATGGGCGACACCGGCTCGCTGTTCCTCGGCGGCATGGTCTGCGGCATGGCGTTCGCGCTCGATATGCCGCTGATCCTCATCCTGGTCGGCATCATCTACATCTGCGAGACGCTCTCCGTCATCCTCCAGGTCACGTATTTCAAGCTGACCCACGGCAAGCGCATCTTCAAAATGACCCCCATCCACCACCACTTCGAGCTGTGCGGCTGGAAAGAGGAGAAGATCGTTTTCGTCTTCACCGCCATCACCCTCGTCATGTGCGTACTGGCCTATCTTGGCGTTATGAACCGGTATTGATCCCGGTTTTCCCGGAAAGGAGCGACCCCCTATGGCAAGCCGTCAGGACGGCGTCACGCAGCTGTATGATCTCCCGCAGGGCGGAGGACCGGAGCGGCTGCCGCAGCCGGAAAAAACAAAGGATAAAGTCCTGCTTGACGAGCGCGGACTGCTGGATCTGCCGTTTCTGGCGCTGACGGTCCTGCTCGTGCTCATCGGCGTGATCATGGTCTTCTCGGCCTCCTACGCCCGCGCGTACTACCTGACCGGCAACTCGACCTACTATTTTGCCCGCCAGGCCATCTTCGCCGTCGCCGGGATCGCCGGCATGCTCTTTGTCAGCCGGCTCAACTATCAGCTCTGGCGCAGCGCCTCGTTCATCATCCTGCTGGTCTCGGTGTTTTTTCTCATGCTCGTGCCGATCATCGGCTCCACGGCCAACGGCGCCAAGCGCTGGATCAAGGTCGCGGGCACCCGCTTCCAGCCCTCCGAGCTGGCGAAGATCGCCATCATCATGACCTTCTCCGCCCTCATCTCCACCTACCGCGACAAAATGCGGACCTTCCGCTACGGCATCCTGCCGTTCGTCGTCATCATGGTCGTCCTGTGCGGCCTGGTCGCGCTCGAGCGTCATTTCTCCTGCATCCTCATCATGCTGCTCCTCGCGGCCGCCATGCTGTTTCTCGGCGGCGTGCAGCTCAAATGGTTCGCCCTCGGCGGCATCGCCGTCGGCCTGTTCGCCTTCATCTATCTCAAAACGCAGGGCTATGCCGGCAGCCGCATCACCGCCTGGCGTGACCCGGCCTCCGACCCAACGGACAACGGCTATCAGATCCTTCAGTCGCTCTACGCCATCGGCTCCGGCGGCCTCATGGGCCTCGGCCTCGGCAAGAGCCGCCAGAAATATCTGTACTTACCCGAGGAGCACAACGACTACATTTTCCCCATCCTCTGCGAGGAGCTGGGCTTTGTCGGCGCGGTCGTCGTGATCCTGCTCTTCATTCTTCTCATCGTGCGCGGCTATTATATCGCCATGCACGCGCGTGACCGCTTCGGCGCGCTGCTCGCCGCGGGGATCTCCACGCATTTTGCGCTTCAGACCTTCCTCAACATCGGCGTCGTCACGAATTTCCTCCCGGCCACCGGCATTTCACTCCCGTTCTTCTCCTATGGCGGCACGGCGCTGCTCATGCAGCTGTTTGAGGCCGGTATCGTCCTGGCCGTGTCCCGGCAGAACGACAATAAACTCCTGTAAAGCAAAAGGGGAGAGCCTATGAACATCGTCTTTACCTGCGGCGGCACCGGCGGACATATCTATCCCGCCATCGCGGTCGCCCGCATGTTCCGCGAGCGCCAGCCGGACTGCAGGATCCTCTTCATCGGCGCGGAGGACGGCATGGAAAACAAGCTCGTCCCGCGCGAGGGCTTCGAGCTGCAGACCGTGCAGATCTCCAACTACCAGCGAAAGCTGACCCCCGCCGCCATCTGGCACAATCTCGTGACTGTGCAGCGCATGTCCGCGACGTTTGCCAAAACGAAGCGCATCCTGAAGGACTTCCAGCCCGACGTCATCGTCGGCACTGGCGGCTACGCCAGCTTCCCCGCGCTCAAGATGGGCGCGAAGCTCGGCATCCCCACCTGCGTGCATGAGTCGAACGCCGTCCCGGGCCTCACCACGAAGCTCGTCGCGCGCACGGCCAGCCGCATCATGGTCTCCTTCGACGCCAGCCGCCAGCACTATCCCGACCCCGAAAAGGTCCTCCTGACCGGCACGCCCGTGCGGGAGGAATTCCTCTACGCCAGACGCCAGCAGGCCCGGCAGGCGCTCGGCCTCGGCGACGAGCCCTTGATCGTCTCGTGCTGGGGCAGCCTCGGCGCGCGGGAGATGAACAAGAAGATCGCGCAGTTCATGCGCTGCGAATGCGAAGACGGTACGCCCTTCCATCACATCCACGCCACCGGCTCCTTCGGCTGGCGCTGGATGCCGGACTACGTCAAAGAGCAGGGCGTCGACCTTGCCGCGCACCCGGCGCTGGACATGCGGGAATATATCTATGACATGCCGCAGGTGCTCGCCGCGGCGGACCTCATCATCTGCCGCGCAGGCGCGGCGACCATTGCCGAGGTCTGCGCCAGCGGCACGCCCTGCATCATGGTGCCGAGCCCGAACGTGACCGGCAACCATCAGGAAAAGAACGCCCGCGTGCTCGAAGACGCGGGCGCGGCCGCCGTCGTCCGCGAAGCGGACTGCGACGGCAGAAGCCTCTACGAGACCGCAAAGGCGATCCTCTCGGATCCCGAGCGGACCGGCGGCATGCGCACCGCCGCCCGCGGCATGGCCGTGGTCGACGCGGCCGAGCGCATCTACCAGACCGCGATCGAGCTCGCCCGGGGCTGACACGAAGCGCCTCCGGCGCGCATAGGATGGGCAAAATCCAAGGTATGAAGGAGAATGCCCATGCCAGCAGCGCTGCTCGTTTCCAAGTCGCCGCCGCTCTGCGGCGAGCTGACGGTCCACGGTGCGAAAAACAGCGTCCTGCCCATCCTGGCCGCGACGCTGCTATGCAGGACGCCCTGCGTCCTGCATAACTGCCCCGATATCCTCGACGTGACCCACACGCTGCAGATCCTGCGCCATCTCGGCTGCAGCTGCGAGCGCAGCGGCTCGACCCTTTCCATAGATCCGCGCGGCTTTGCGGAAAACGCCGTCCCACCGGCGCTCGCAGGCTCCATGCGCGCCTCGAGCCTCTTTCTCGGCGCGCTCCTGGCCCGGACCGGGGCGGCCGCGCTGACGCTTCCGGGCGGCTGCCCCATCGGCGCGCGCCCCATCGACTATCACCTGCAGGCATTCCGCGCTCTCGGCGCGTCCGCCGAAGAAGAAGGCGGGACTGTCCGCTGCCGGGCGGACCGGCTGCACGGCGCGCGCCTCCGCCTGCCCGGCCCCAGCGTCGGCGCGACGGAAAACGCCATGCTGGCTGCCCTTGGCGCAGACGGCTGCACCACGATCGAAAACGCCGCCTGCGAGCCCGAGATCGCCGACCTCGGCGCGTTCCTCTGCGCCTGCGGCGCAGATCTCCGCGGCGCCGGGACCCCAACGATCGAGATCGAGGGCGGATACCCGCTGCACGGCGCGACCTACACCATCCTCCCGGACCGCATCGAGACTGCGACCTATCTCTGCGCCTGCGCCGCCTGCGGCGGGGCGCTCACGCTCCGCCGCGCCGCACCGGCGTCCTGCGCGGGCGTGATCGAAGCGCTCGGGCAGTGCGGCTGCCGCATCCGCTGCGGCTATGACACGATCGCCATCCATCGGCAGGGGCCTCTGACGGCCTGCCGCCCGGTGACGGCCCGGCCCTATCCCGGCTTTCCGACCGACGCAATGCCGGTCCTGCTCGCCGCGCAGCTCGGCGCGCAGGGGAAGACCTCCTTCACCGAGACCATTTTTGAAAACCGCTTTCTCTATGTGCAGGAGCTGCAGAAGCTCGGCGCAAAGCTCAGCCAGGACGGCCGGACCGTCCGTCTGCAGGGCGCGGAGCCGCTGCACGCGGCGCGCCTGCACGCCGGGGATCTGCGCGGCGGGGCCGCGCTGGTGCTCGGGGCCATGCAGGCCGAGGGGGAAAGTACCATTTTTGGAGTAAAACACATCCAACGGGGATATGATAATCTCGAAGCCGCGCTGCAAAGCGCCGGCGCTCGCCTCAAAACAGTGGAAATTCCCATAAAGGTGTGATATAATCTCTCCATTCTGTAGCGTCAACTGATGCTAGCGTCAGTTGACAAGGGCACACATGCCCGCAGGACGCGCCGGCCTGTCTTTCGCTGCGTTATCGTCCTTGACAGGCGCCAGCCTGCCTGCGTCCTCTGCCTTGAGAAAAACGCGCCGGAGCGCCCGGCGGGTCTTCGAGTTTTCCCGGAGCATGGACGGCGGCTGGCAAGGCAGACGAGGCAGGCGGGCTGTCGCCCGCCAACGAGGATAACGAAGCTAGCGGTTGTCCAGGCCCGGGAAAACCATGTGGGCTCTTGTCAACTGACGCTAGCCTCCCAAAGGAGAATCTGAAATGCGCACGAAGCAAAGCAGGACGAATCAGGAAGCACGCGCCGCGGGCAAGGCCCGGCGGGTGCGCAGCGGCGCGCTCGGAAAGCTCCTGATCATGCTGGCCATCGTGGCCGCGGTCGTCTTCGGCGTTGCAATCTTTTTCAAGGTCAGCACCATCGAGGTGCAGGGCAACACCGTCTATTCTTCCGAGCAGATCGTCGAGGCCTCGCAGATCCAGCCCGGCGACAATCTCCTGACCGTCAATAAGGCGCTGGCCGTCGGCAACATCAAGGCCGCGCTTCCATACGTCGAGGACGTTTCCATCGCCCGCAGCCTGCCGGACGGCATCATCATCCAGGTGCGGGAGAGCACCATCTCCTTCGCCGTCATGACCGACACCAACACCTGCTGGCTCATCGGCCCCTCCGGCAAGGCGCTCGAGCGCATCGAGCCCGCGGCCTTCAACGAATACCCGCATATCAACGGCCTTCTGCTCTCGGGCCCCACGATGGGCCAGAGCGTGGCCTCCCCGACGCCCACGGCGCTCGCCGCCGCGCTCGATGTGCTCAGCGAGCTCGACGGCACGGGGCTGCTTGAACATATCCGCGCGCTCGACATGGAAAAGGAATATGACATCACCCTCTGGTATGACGACCGCTATGAGATCAAGCTCGGCGGCACGGATGAGCTGGCCTACAAGATCCGCTACCTGTGCTCCATCCTCGATCAGCTCAGCGAATACCAGGCCGGGACGATCGATCTGACCCAGGCAGCGCAGAAAAAGGCGACCTTCCAGCCCGCGGCCTGACGCGCGGACCACATAATCCGCATTTTTGCTGATTTTTTCCGGAAATTCTATTGACGCACATCCTTTTTCGAGATAGAATAAAGTCGACATAATGCAAAACGATGCAGTTTTTACGGGCTGTGAGATATATAGGAGGAAGACAAATGGCAGATACAGCAGATAAGGTAGTCAAGATCAAAGTCATTGGTGTCGGCGGCGCCGGCAACAATGTTATCAACCGCATGATCGCGTCCGATGTCAAGGGCGTTGAATTTGTTGCAGTCAATACGGATAAGCAGGACCTTGAAAAGTCCAAGTGCAAGAACAAGGTCCAGATCGGCGAAAAGCTGACCGGCGGCATGGGCGCAGGCTCCAAGCCCGACATCGGCCAGAAATCCGCCGAGGAATCCAAGGCTCTCATCTCCCAGGTGCTCGAGGGCACCGATATGGTCTTCATCACCGCCGGTATGGGCGGCGGCACCGGCACCGGCGCAGCGCCCATCATCGCGCAGGTCGCGCATGACGCGGGCATCCTGACCGTCGCCGTCGTGACGAAGCCCTTCCGCTTCGAAGGCGCCAACCGCATGAAGCAGGCCGAGGCCGGTATCGCCAACCTCACCGATAAGGTCGACTCCATGATCATCATCCCGAACGACCGTCTGAAGTTCGTCACCGACCAGAAGATCACCTTCGCCAACGCCTTCGGCATCGCCGACGACGTGCTGAAGCAGGCCGTCAGCTCCATCTCCGAGCTCGTCGGCTACAGCGAGAATGTCATCATCAACCTCGACTTTGCCGACGTTTCCGCCATCATGCGCAACGCGGGCCAGGCCCACATGGGCGTCGGCTCCGCCACCGGCCGCGACAAGGCCGAGCAGGCCGCGCAGGCTGCCGTCTCCAGCCCGCTGCTCGAGACCTCCATCAACGGCGCGACCGGCGTGCTCATCAACATCGCCGGTTCCCACGACCTCGGCCTCGACGACGTCGAGACGGCCGCCAACATCGTCATGGAAGCCGCCAATCCCGACGCCAACATCATCTTCGGCGCTGCGTTCGACGATGAGCTGCAGGACGAGATGCGCGTGACCGTCATCGCCACCGGCTTTGCCGAGAAGCGGCAGTCGCCCGCCAAGCCCATCGGCGCCTACTCCGCCGCCCAGGAAAAGGCCACGGCCTCCAAGAACCAGGCGCAGGAGGATATCGACGATATCGACGAGATCTTCAAGATCTTCAACCGCAATTAAGCTGCGAAAAGACCAGGCCGGCGCAGAACCCTGCGCCGGCCTTTTGCGCGCCCGGGCTGTGTTCGCCGTATGCGAACACACTTCCGGTCTTTTCTGCTCAAAACGGACAGCTTTTTTCGTCTAAAGTGCCGAATTTCTTTTTTACTGCTTTACTTTCAAGCACTAAAGTGTTACTATCAGTCTATCTGAGCCCTACCATAAGAAAAGGAGATCTTACATCTTGAACAACCGTAACAAGCGTTCCGACCCCGACAGCGAGCTCTACAGCGCCATCCTCAAGCTGCAGACCGTGGAGGAGTGCTACGATTTCTTTACCGACCTGTGCACGTTTTCCGAGCTCAAGGCCATGGAGCAGCGCTTCGAGCTGGCCAAGCTCCTCAACGACGGCCTGATCTATAACGACATTCTCGAAAAGACCGGCGCGTCCAGCGCCACCATCAGCCGTGTCAACCGCTCGCTCAACTACGGCATGGGCGCCTACCGCATCATCTTTGACCGCATGAAGGAAGACGAGCAGAAGCAGCAGGAGGAGCCGCAGGCGTGAGCGCATACGAGTCTCTTGCCGCCTGCTACGACGAACTGACCTACGATATCCCATACGAAAAGACCCTGACCTTTTTTGAGCGGCTGTGCGCGCGGGAGCATGTACAGCCGCGTTCGGTTCTGGATCTGGCCTGCGGCACGGGCTCTTTGTCTTTGCTGCTGGCAAGGCGCGGGTATCGGGTCATCGGCGCGGACCTCTCCTCCGACATGCTGGCGGAGGCGGAGCAGAAGGCGCAGGCCCTGCCAGAAAACCGCCCGTTTTTCATCTGTCAGCCCATGCAGCGCCTACGTCTGGCAGAGCCGGTCGACGCCGTCATCTGCGCGCTCGACAGCCTCAACTACGTGACGAAGCCCGCCGACTGCCGGAAGACCTTCCGCCGCGTCTATGACGCCCTGACCCCCGGCGGCCTGTTCGTGTTCGACATCAATACGCCCGCAAAGCTCCGCGGGCTGGACGGCCAGGTCTTCCTCGACGAGACCGACGATACCTACTGCGTCTGGCGCACCGAGTTCGACGAGAAAAAGCGCCTGTGCTATTACGGCATGGACATTTTCCGTCTGGAAGGGGAGCACTGGCAGCGCTCATTCGAAGAGCATATCGAATACGCCTACGAACCCGCGGAGCTGCAGCAGTGGCTCGCGGAGGCGGGCTTCACCCGCATCCGTTCGTACGGCGACCGCGTGCTGCGCGCCCCGAAGGAAGCCGAGCAGCGCATCTATTTTTCCGCAAAGAAGGAGTAACCCATGAAAGACCAGCTTGTGCGCGCCATGACGAAGGACGGCTTTGTCAACGCCGTCGCGGTCACCACGACCGGCATTGTCGAGCGCGCACGTCAGATCCATAAAACGCTTCCCACCGCCACAGCGGCCCTCGGGCGGCTTCTCACGGCTGCCTCCATGATGGGCAACATGCAGAAGGTCGACGACGGCTCCATCACGCTCCAGCTCAAGGGCGGCGGACCGCTCGGGCGGCTGCTCGCCGTCTCCGACGCCGAGGGTAACGTCCGCGGCTGGGTCGAAAACCCACAGATCTCCATGCTGGAGAAGGCCCCCGGCAAGCTTGACGTCGGCGCGGCCGTCGGCACCGACGGCACGCTCACCGTCATCCGCGACCTTCGTATGAAAGAGCCGTATATCGGCACCATCGACCTTGTCTCCGGCGAGATCGCCGAGGATATCACCGCCTACTTTGCCCAGAGCGAGCAGATCCCCACCGCCTGCGCCCTTGGCGTGCTCGTCGGCAAGGACCAGTCCGTGACCGCCGCGGGCGGCTATATCATCCAGCTCCTGCCCGGCGCGCCGGACGATATCATTGACAAGATCGAGTCCGGCATCCAGAACGCCGGCGCGGTCAGCCGTCTTCTTGCCGCCGGGATGGACGGCCAGGTCGTGCTCGAGACTGTCCTGCACGGCTTCGACCTCGAGATCCTCGAGACCCAGCCGGTCGAATACCGCTGCTACTGCTCGCGTGACCGCGTCACGCGCACGCTCATCAGCCTCGGCCGCACTGAGCTGCAGTCCATCGTCGACGACGGCAAGGACATCCACATCGACTGCCAGTTCTGCGACAAGATCTATGACTACACCCCGGACCAGGTCCGCCAGATCCTGAAAGACCTCGACGGATGATCTTAGACAGCACGCCCGCCGCGGCGTGCTGTTTTGTAAAGGAGGAAAACAAAATGATCGTTTCCTACTCGAACGGAACAGATTTTCTGCAGGCCAATCAGGCGCTTTTGCAGGAAAATCCGTATCTTTCCACCTTTTTCACGCTGGATGCCCCGCTTCTGAAGCAGGCGGATACCATCAACTACGCGCTCCGCTGCGAGCAGGGGGAGAAGCGCCTGCTGGCCCTGAAGGTCGAGCCGTATAACCTTCTGCTGCTCGGTGACGAGGCCTGCGTGCCGGAGCTGCTCCAATTTTTGTTTGACGGCGGCTGCGAACTTAAAAACTACCTCTGCGCGTCGGAGCTTGGGTACGTGATGCAGCGTGAGCTGGAGCCCTATGGCCGCCGCTATGAGGAAGCTCTCGCCATGGATTTCATGGAAGCGCGGACCGTCACCGAGCCGTCCGCGCCGGAGGTCGAGACGGCAGGGAAGGGCGATCTGGACGAGATCTTCGCCTGCGCGCAGCGGTTCGTCGCCGACTGCGGCCTGCTCGACAAGCCAGAGAAGGAACCGTTCCGGAAGGTACTCGATTCGTTCCGCATTCTCCGGGCCGACGGAAAGATCGTCAGCATGGCCCGCATCGCGCCCGCCACGCAGGATGATCTGCGCCTCGTGCTCGTCTACACGCGGGACGAATACCGCGGCAGGGGCTACGCCCGCAAGGTGGTCAACAGCGCGAAAAACGAGATCCTTGCCGCCGGCAAGCGCGTGACGCTGAACGTCGACCGGAAAAACCCGGTCTCCTACCACCTGTATCTCTCCCTCGGCTTCGAGTGCATGTTCTCGCAGGGAGAATTCCGGCGGGTAGATAACAGACCTGAAAGCTGACAGATCACAAGAAAACAGCCACGCCTGTACAGGCGTGGCTGTTTTGCTTATTCAAGTTCAAATGCGCCGGTGTAGAGCTGATAATAGGTGCCCTTCTGCGCGATCAGATCGTCGTGGGTGCCGCGCTCGATGATGCGGCCGTGGTCGAGGACCATGATGGCGTCGGAATTCTGCACCGTCGACAGCCGGTGCGCGATGACGAACACCGTCCGTCCCTTCATGAGCGCGTCCATGCCGCGCTGTACCAGCAGCTCCGTGCGCGTGTCGATAGAGCTCGTCGCCTCGTCGAGGATCATGACCGGGGGATCAGCCACCGCCGCGCGGGCGATGGACAGCAGCTGCCGCTGGCCCTGCGAGAGGTTCGCGCCGTTGGCCCGGAGCATCGTGTTGTAGCCGTCCGGCAGACGCGTGATGAAGTCATGCGCGTTGGCGAGCTTCGCCGCCGCGATGCATTCCTCGTCCGTCGCGTCGAGCTTGCCGTAGCGGATGTTGTCCATGACCGTGCCGGTGAACAGATTCACATCCTGCAGCACGATGCCGAGCGAGTGGCGCAGATCCGCCTTTTTGATGTGGTTGATGTTGATGCCGTCATAGCGGATCTTGCCGTCGGCGATGTCGTAGAAGCGGTTGATGAGGTTCGTGATGGTGGTCTTGCCCGCGCCGGTCGCGCCGACAAAGGCCAGCTTCTGCCCGGGCTTGGCGTAGAGCGAAATATCATGCAGCACGGGCTTCTCCGGGTCGTAGGCAAAGTCCACATCGAAGAACCGCACGTCGCCGCAGAGCTTCACCAGCCGGCTTTTGCCGTCTTCCTGCGGGCACTTCCATGCCCAGACACCGGTGCGCGCGGCGCTTTCCGTCAGCGTGCCGTCCGCCGCTTCCACGGCGTTCACGAGCGTGACGCGTCCGTTGTCGTCCTCCGGCTGCTGGTCGATGAGTTCAAAGACGCGGCTCGCGCCCGCCGCCGCCATGACGATGGCGTTGATCTGCTGCGACACCTGCGAGACGTTGCCCGTAAACTGCTTCGTCATCCCGAGGAACGACGCGACGACCGCGATCTTCAGCGGCGCGATCATGCTGCCCGTCTCAAACAGGTTCTGGAACGACAGATTCGGCACGCTGCCGCCCGAGCAGATCAGAAGTCCGCCGAGGAAGGCCGTGAGCACATACAGAATATTGCCGATGTTGCCCATGATGGGCATGAAGATGTTCGCGTAGCGCTGCGCGTGGTTGGCGTCGTCAAAGAGCTGGTCGTTGATGGCGTCGAAATCGCGCTCCGCCGCCTCCTCATGGCAGAAGACCTTGACGACCTTCTGGCCGTTCATCATCTCCTCGATATAGCCCTCGACCTTGCCGAGCGAGCGCTGCTGGTTGAGGAAGTATTTGGCCGATTTGCCGCCGATGTTCTTCGTCGCCTGCGTCATGAAGAAGATCCCGAGGAACACGATCAGCATCAGCGGGATGGAGAAATACAGCATGAACAGCAGCAGCCCCAGCACCGTCAGCCCCGACGCGAACAGCTGCGGCAGGCTCTGCGAGACGAGCTGGCGGAGCGTGTCGATGTCGTTCGTGTAGTAGCTCATGATATCGCCGCGGCTGTTCTGGTCAAAGTAGCGGATGGGCAGCTTCTGCATCCCCGCGAACATCCGCGTGCGCAGCTTGTGCAGGAAGCCCTGCGTCACATGCGCCATCAGCTGCGTATAGACGGCCGTGCACGCCAGCCCGGCCAGATAAATGCCGACCATCGTGGCGAGCGCATGCAGGATCTTACCCTGCACGCCGTCCCAGCCGAGCGTCAACCCGTCTTCAATATAGCTCGTGACGGTCTCGATATAGATCGCCGGCAGAATGCCGACCACGGCGCTGATGATGATGCAGATCATCGTGATGATGAGCATCGCCGGATAGTCGCGGAACAGCAGTCCGATCACCCGGCCCAGGGGCTTGAGATCCGCCTTCGCGCCGATCATCGGCGCGCGCGGCGCTTTTCCGGGATGATTAGCCATTGTCAGCACCTCCCGCCTTGTTCTGAGATTCATAGACTTCCCGGTAGATCCGGTTCGAAGCCAGCAGCTGCTCGTGCGTGCCCATGGCGTCGATCTGCCCGCCCTCGAGCACGAGGATGAGATCCGCGTCCTGGATGGACGAGATCCGCTGCGCGATGATGAACTTCGTCGTCTCCGGGATCTCCGAGCGCAGCGCCGCGCGGATCTTCGCGTCGGTCTTCGTGTCGACAGCGGAGGTCGAGTCGTCGAGGATCAAAATCTTCGGCTTTTTCAGCAGCGCCCGCGCGATGCACAGCCGCTGCTTCTGCCCGCCGGAGACGTTCGTGCCGCCCTGCTCGATATAGGTGTCGTATTTGTCCGGCATCTGCTGGATAAATTCATCCGCGCACGCCAGCTCGCAGGCCCGCTGCAGCTCCTCGTCCGACGCGTTCGCGTCGCCCCAGCGCAGATTCTCCTTGATCGTGCCGGAGAACAGCACGTTCTTCTGCAGCACGACCGCGACCTGGTTGCGCAGCGTCTCCAGATCGTACTGCCGCACGTCCACGCCGCCGACCCGCACGCTGCCGTCCGTCACGTCGTACAGTCGGCAGATGAGCTGCACCAGACTCGTCTTAGAAGACCCCGTGCCGCCGATGATGCCGACGGTCTGGCCGGACTTCACATGGAAATCGACGTCCGAAAGCGCGCTGCGCTTCGCCGCCGCCGAATACTTAAAGTTGACATGGTCAAAATCCACGTCGCCGTTCTTCACATCATAGACCGGCTCTGCCGGGTTCTGCAGGCTGCTCATCTCGTCGAGCACCTCGCAGATGCGCTTGCCGGAGGCCTGCGCCATCGTCAGCATCACGAAGATCGTCGAGAGCATCATCAGGCTCATGAGGATCTGCATGGAATACGTGATCATGCTCGTCAGACTTCCCACGCCCAGATACGTCCCGCCCGACGTGACGATGAGCTTCGCCGCGAAATACGAGATGAGGATCATCGACGTGTACACGCAGAACTGCATGACAGGGGAGTTGAGCGCCAGGATTTTCTCCGCCTTGAGGAAGTCCTTCCGCACGGAGTCGGACGCGGCGGAGAACTTCTCCGTCTCATAGTCCTCGCGCACGAAGCTCTTGACCACGCGCATGGCCTGCACGTTCTCCTGCACGGAGTTGTTGAGCGCGTCGTATTTCTTGAAGACCGCCTTGAACAGCGGCAGCGCGCTCCGGATCATCAGAAACAGTGCGAACCCCAGCACCGGCACGATCCCGGCGAAGATGAGCGCCAGCTGCTTGCCCACGCGGACGGACATCACCACCGCGAACACCAGCATCATCGGCGCGCGCACCGCGATGCGGATGCACATCATGAACGCGTTCTGGATGTTCGTGACGTCCGTCGTCAGCCGCGTGACGAGCGACGAGGTCGAAAACCGGTCGATGTTCGCAAAGGAAAAGCCCTGCACCTGATAATACAGATCATGCCGCAGATTCTTCGCAAAGCCCGCCGCGGCCTCTGCCGCGAACCAGCCGGACAACGATCCGAACCCCAGCGACAGCATGGCGATGACGAACAGCTTGAGTCCGAAGGACAGAATGGTCTGCATCGTGCAGCCGTTCTGGATCGCGTTGATCAGATCCGCCGTCAGCAGCGGGATCGTGCACTCGCATACGACCTCGCCCACCATGCACACGGGGGTCAGGATCGTCGGCCTTTTGTATTCCCGGATACAGGCCGCCAAACGTTTGATCATACCTCTGACACCTCCATTGTCTGCGTGATTTTCAGATTTTCCGCCGCCAGATCGAGCAGCCGCCGCAGCGTCTGCTGCTCGGCCGCGGTCATCCCGGCGCACATGCGCTGCTCGAGCGTCCCAAACGCCTGGCCGACGGCCTCGTCGCAGCGGCGGGCCCGGTCGGTCAGCCGGATGCGTTTGCATCGCCGGTCCGCCTTGTCTGGCTCGATGATGATAAAATTCTTCGCTTCCAGCCGCTGCAGCACGCCCGAGACTGTCGGGTGCGTCAGGTGGAAGCGCTTCTCAAGGTCCTTCGGGTACACGGCCTCGTGCTCATGCAGCGACAGATGGTGCAGAATAAACGACTGCGTCGACGTCAGATCGAGCGCCAGAAACTGCTGATCCATATACTGCGTGATGCGGTTGTTGAGATACCTTAGCCGCGGCCCGAGGTTCTGGGAACAATCGTTCATAGAAGCCTCCTGCCAATTAAAAACGTAGCACGCTACCAAAATCAGTAGCGTGCTACATTTTATCAGATTTCTAAAAAAATGCAATCGTCAAACTGCACAACAAATAGTCGACATAATTACAAAACATCGCCGCCCCAAGGCTCCCCTTGTCAAGGGGAGCTGGCGCGCAGCGCCTGAGGGGTTATCCCGCCGCAGCGGATGGCTTCCCCTATGAGGGGACGCTGTCAGCCGCAGGCTGACTGAGAGGTTTTATCAAATTTGCAGCAACCTCTCCGTCTCGGCTCACGCCGAGCCACCTCCCCTGAAAGGGGAGGCTTTTTTGCCCGCAAAAATAAACTTCCCAAAATCCTTGCCTTTTTCCCACCGGCATGTTACAATGGCACAAAGGCCATCCACCACCCAGCGGGATATCCCGCTGTTCTGTCTGCAAGCAGACAGAATCTGCCGTCTGAAAGGAAAATCGCCATGAAAAAACGCCTCCTATCCCTCCTCCTGATCCTCTGCCTCTGCGCCGCTTTGCTGTCCGTAGCCGTCCTCGCGGAGGATGGCGTGATTGATGTGGATAAGACGAATATTACGAATTTTAGAGGCAATTCAAACTACAAGTATACATTCCCGGAGGGAAGCTACAGGCTGACAGGCGATATTCAGCTGTCTGCCGATGGAACTCTGATTTGGCTTGTGGTTGAGGGTGACGTTACGTTTGACCTGAACGGTCATATTTTAAGAGCGACTGAAGGCAAGCGGTTTCAGATCGATGTGGGATCCAGCAATATGGACAGCCATCTGACGCTGACTGACAGCCAGCCCGACGTATCGCATGAGGTCGACGGAAAAACCATCAATGGCGGCATGATCTACGGCCTTCGGGGATTGCCGGGAGGCGCGGGTACGAGTTGTATCACTGTGAATCTTGGTTCTACTCTTACCATGCAGGGCGGGAGCATTGTTTCGGGAAAGATAGCTGGTTCTGGGACGGATTATCCTGATACCAGCGGCGTGTATGTGGCGGGCACGTTCAATATGACTGGAGGTCGCATCATTGGCTGTTCGACGGTATCCTGCGGCGGAGGTGTGGGCATCAACGGCGGCAAATTCAATATGTCGGGCGGTTCCATTGAGAACTGCCATGCAGATAAAGACGGCGGCGGTGTGTATGTTTGGAGCGGAGTATTCAACATGACCGGCGGCGAGATCAAAAACTGCACGGCGGGCCGCAGCGGCGGCGGTGTGTATGTCGACGCCGACGGTAAGGCAACGCTCATCACGGCCAATATCACCGACAATAAGAATAACAGCGGTGAGATCGATAATATTGTTGGCAGCTATGAAGAATACATCCCGCCCGTCGCCCCCATCGACCCCGACTACCCCCTCATCTCCATCCTCCCCGCGCTCGCAAAGGACTTTCCGTTCACGGACGTGACCTCCACCGACTGGTTCTATAGCGACGTCAAATACGCCTATGAAACCGGCCTCATGACCGGCACATCCGGCACGGCGTTCAGCCCTGAGGCCCCCGTCACCCGCGGCATGGTCATGACCATCCTCGCCCGCCGCGAGGGCATCAGGACCGACCGTTACACCCCGTGGTACGCCGCGGGCTGCGAGTGGGCCAAAGCCAACGGCATCTCCGACGGCTCCAACCCCGAAGCCCCCGTCACCCGCGAGCAGCTCGCCGCCATGCTCTACCGCTATGCCGCCCTCAAAGGCCGCGACCTCACAGCAGGCGAGAACCTCAACTTCACCGATGCATCCGACGTCTCCGCCTACGCCCTCCCCGCCCTCCAATGGGCCACCGGCGAGAAGATCTTAACCGGCTCCAACGGCGCTCTGAATCCCCAAGCCACCGCCACCCGCGCCCACCTCGCCGCCATCCTGCATCGGTATTTCGGGTAAATAAAGAAAAAAGCCTCCCACCCGGGAGGCTTTTCTTTTCAAAGCCTTCCCCTCATAGGGGAAGCCATAAGATGCGGAAGTCCAAAGCCTCCCCTTCCAGGGGAGGTGGCTCGGCGCAGCCGAGATGGAGAGGTCGTCACAAATTTGCAGCAACCTCTCCGTCAGCCTTCGGCTGCCAGCTCCCCTGCAAGGGGAGCCTTGAGACACGAAAAGCCTCCCGTTCGGGAGGCTTTTCATATTTCTTATCCCGCGCAGCATTCCTTGATGACCGCGACGGCTTTTGCCAACTGGTCCATGGGGATATTGAGGGCGGGGAGGAGGCGGAGCTTGTCTTTGGCCTTGATGACCAGCACGCCCTTTTCCCGGCAGGCGGCGATGATGTCCGCCGCGTTCTTTTCCGTCTGGATGCCGAGCATCAGCCCGAGGCCCGACACGCCGATGACGCCCTTCGCGCCCGCCAGCTCCTGCCTGATATAGGCCGAGCGCGCCTGCACGCCCTGCAGCATCGCCTCGTCCAGCCGTTCGAGCACATTGATCGCGCCCGCGCAGCAGACGGGGTTGCCGCCGAAGGTCGAGCCGTGCGTCCCGATGCTCAGCACGTTCTGCACCTTCTCGCCCAGCAGCGTCGCGCCCAGCGGCAGACCGCCCGCGAGCCCCTTGGCCGTCGAGACGATGTCCGGCTGCACGCCGTAGGTCATATAGCCGTAGAGCATGCCGCTGCGCCCGTTGCCGATCTGCACCTCGTCGCAGATGAGCAGCAGATCGTTTTCCTGACACAGCTTCGCCGCGCCCTTGACATAGGCCTCGTCCAGCGGCATCACGCCGCCCTCGCCCTGCACGACCTCCATCATGACGGCCGCGCACTTGTTTTCCGCGATCAGCCGCGCAAGATCCGCCAGATCGTTCGGTTCTGCATAGACGAACCCCTCCGTCAGCGGCAGGAAATCGTGGTGGAACACATCCTGCCCCGTCGCGGCCAGCGTGGTGATGGTCCGGCCGTGGAAACTGTTTTTGAGCGTGATGATGGTGGAATATTCCTTGCCCTTCTTATCCTCCGACCATTTCCGGGCGGCCTTGATGGCGCACTCGTTCGCCTCCGCGCCGGAGTTGCCGAAGAAGACCTTCTTCATCCCGGTCTTCTCGCACAGCAGCTGTGCGAGCTTCGCGCAGGGCTCGGTGTAGTAAAGGTTCGAGATATGCTGCAGCGTCCCGAGCTGCTTCGTGACGGCCGCCATCCACTGCTCGTCGGCTACGCCGAAGATATCGACGGCGATGCCGGTGGACAGGTCGATGTACTCCTTGCCGTTCTCGTCCCAGACGAGCGAGCCCTTGCCCTTCACGATCGTGACGGGGAAGCGCGCATATGTGCCCGCGATATAGGTCTGGTCCAGCTTCTGAATGTCCATGATCCTTCCTCCTATCTGGTGAACATCGTGCCGATGCCTTCGTTGGTGAGCATTTCAATGAGGATCGCGTGCGGGACCCGCCCGTCGATGATGAACACGCGCCGCACGCCCCATTCGATCGCGTTCCGGCAGCATTCCGCCTTCGGGATCATGCCGCCCTGGATGACGCCGGAGGAGACGAGCTCCGGCAGCTCATCGATGCGGATGGCCGGGAGGAGCGTGGACGGATCGTCCTTGTTCTGCAGGATGCCCGCAATGTCCGTCATGGCGATCAGACTCTCCGCGCCGAGCGCGCCCGCGAGGCGCGCGGCCGCCGTGTCGGCGTTGATGTTGTAGATATTGCCCGCGTCGTCATAGCCGACCGTGGATACGACGGGGATATAGCCCTTGTCGATCACGTCCAGGATCGGCTGGACGTTCACGTCCGTGATCTCGCCGACATAGCCGAGCTCCGGCTTTTTGACCGTTGCCTTGAGCATGTGACCGTCGAGGCCGGAAAGGCCGATGGCGCTGCCGCCCTTGAGCTCGATGAGGTTCACGAGCGTTTTGTTGATCTTCCCGGCCAGCACCATCAGCGCCACGCCGACGGCTTCCTCGTCCGTGACCCGGACGCCGTCAACGAAAGCGCTCTTCTTTCCCATTTTTCCGAGCGTCTCCGTGATCTCCGGTCCGCCGCCGTGGACGAGCACGACCTTGACGCCGATGAGCTGCAGCAGGCAGATATCCCGGATGACCGAGTCCTTCAGATGCTCCGAGACCATGGCGTTGCCGCCGTATTTGACCACGACGATCTTGCCGCTGTAGTCCTGGATATACGGCAGCGCGTGGACCAGCACGCGCGCCCGCTGGGCATTGGAAATATCCATATCTTTCTCCTCCCGTTACGTCCGGTAATCGCCGTTGATCTTCACATAATCATAGGTCAGGTCGCAGCCCCAGGCCGTCGAGACCGCGCTGCCGCTGTGCAGGTCGATGAGGATCTCGATCTCGCTCTCAAGCAGGATCTTCTTGGCCTCTTCCTCGGAAAAATCGACGCCCGCGCCGTCCTTGCACACAAGGATCGTCCCGGCTTTCGAGGCAAACTGCACATCGATCCTGCCCACGTCGACCGGCGCGCCGGAATAGCCGATGGCACACAGCACCCGGCCCCAGTTGGCGTCCGCGCCGAACATGGCCGCCTTTGTGAGAGACGAGCAGATGACGCTCTTGGCGACGGTCTTGGCGATGTCCAGCGTCGCCGCGCCCGAGACCTTGCACTCGAGCAGCTTCGTCGCGCCCTCGCCGTCGCCCGCGATGCAGCGGCACAGATACACCGTCACGGTGTTGAGCGCCTGCATGAAGGCCGTGAAAGCTTCGCCCTCCGCCGTGATCTCCGCGTTTCCGGCAAGGCCGTTGGCCAGGACTGTCACCATGTCGTTGGTCGACGTGTCGCCGTCGACGGAGACCATGTTGAACGTGTTGGCGATGTCGGTCGAGAGCGCCTTCTGCAGCATGGCAGGGGAGATGGCGCAGTCGGTCGTGATGAACACGAGCATCGTCGCCATATTGGGGTGGATCATGCCGGAGCCCTTGCAGATGCCGCCGATCCTGCATTCCTTGCCGCCCACAGTGAAGCTGACGGCGATCTCCTTGCGCTTGGTGTCGGTGGTCATGATGCCCTCGGCGGCCTCGGCCGAGTGCGGGCCGAGATTTTTGACCAGCTCCGGGATCCCGGCGGCGATGGGCGCGATATCGAGCGGCTGCCCGATGACGCCCGTCGAGGCCACGACGACGTCGGAGCTCTGAATCTGCAGGGCCTGGGCCAGCAGCTCGCTCATCTGCTCGGCAATCTCAATGCCGTTGGCGTTGCAGGTGTTGGCGTTGCCGCTGTTGCAGATGACGGCCTGTGCCTTGCCGTTGGCAAGATGCTGCTTCGTCACGACGAGCGGCGCGCCCTTGACCAGATTCGTGGTGTAGACCGCTGCCGCGCTGGCCGGGACGCTGGAATAGATCAGCGCCAGATCCCGCTTCGTTTTATTCTTCCGGATGCCGCAGTGGACGCCCGCGGCCGTAAAGCCCTGCGCGGCGCACACGCCGCCTTCGATCGTTTTCATCTGTGTTTCCTCCCGCATTACAGTTCCAGACCCAGCGTCTTTTCCGCGCCGGTCACAAGATTCATACATTCCACAGCCGCGCCGGACGCGCCCTTGCCGAGGTTATCATAGACGGCCAGCAGGAGCATTCGCTCCTCATTGCCGGCCACGGCGATCTGCATGCTGTCCTTCCCGGCCAGCGCCGCGGCGGATAGAAAGCCGCCCGCGTCCGCCGCGTCGGTGTAGGAGACGACCGGCCCCGTGTACAGTGCCTGATAGACCGCCCTGACGTCCTGCATCGAAGCGCCCGGCTTCAGCCACTGCGCAAACAGCGGGACCGTGACCTGCATGCCGCTGTAAAAGTCCGATACGACCGGACAGAACACCGGCTCGCTGGCAAGCCCCGTCATCTGCTTCATTTCCTTCAGATGCTTGTGCGTCTGGCCGAGCGCGTACTGCCGCGGCGCGTCCAGCAGCGCGCTGCGCGCGGGCGCCTCATACTCCGCGATCATCTTCTTGCCGCCGCCCGAGTAGCCGGTCAGCGAATAGCAGCTGAGAAGCACGTCCTTGTTCAGCAGTCCTGCTGCCACAAGGGGATACACCAGCGCGATAAACCCGCTTGCGTGGCAGCCGTGCACGGCGATGCGCCTGGCCTGCCGGATGCGGGCCTCCTGCAGTGCGGAGAGCTCCGGAAAGCCGTAGCACCAGCCGGGAGCCGTGCGGTGCGCCGTCGAGGTGTCGAGCACAACGGTGTCCGGGTTTTCCACCCACGACGCCGCTTCCTCCGCCGCTGCGTCCGGCAGACACAAAAACGCGGCGTCTGCCTCGTTGAGCAGCTGCCTGCGGCGGCCTTCGTCCTTTCGCTCCGCTTCCGGAAGCGTCAGAAGCTGGATGTCGCTGCGCGCTTGCAGACGGTCGAAGATGCGCAGGCCGGTCGTCCCGGCGCTGCCGTCGATAAACACCTTTTTCATCGAGATCCCTCCACAGCCGGGGCCACCCGGCTCTTTGATGCGACTAATATACACTATAATGCATGATTATGCAAGTATTTTCTGCAAAATTTGAATACTTTGTTCTAATTATACATTACGGCGTGCATATCATGCATACGTTTGGACACTTTGACGCGCAAAAAAACCGCCCGCCGGAAAAAATCCGGCGGGCGGCTGTTTGCATGCGGAGACAGATATGCTATACTCAAAGAAAAAACCACAGGAGGCCACCTATGCTTCTGCAGAGTCTTCACACCCACAGCCTCTACGACGACGGACAGGACACGCTCGCGCGCATGGCGCAGAACGCCGAAGCCGCGGGCCTGGATGCCATGGGCTTCAGCGGGCACAGCCCGCTTCCGTTCGCAAACGATTGGGCGATCGACCAGAGCTGTCTGGCAGATTATCTGCGCGAGGCGCGCAGCCTGCAGGCGGACTTTCGCGGCCGCTTTTCCATCTACTGCGGGCTGGAGTGGGACAGCTGCTCGCCGCTGCCGGAGCAGAAGCTCGATTATCTGATCGGCTCCGTCCACTATTTTACCGCCCTGCCGGACGGCACGCGCTTCACCGTCGACGGCAGCGCGCAGCTGCTGGCGCAGTGTGCGCAGGTGCAGTTCGGCGGCGACATGGCGGCGCAGGCCGACTGCTACTATGCGCTCGTCGCCTGCCTGGCAGAGGTCCCGCAGGTCGATATCGTCGGCCATTTTGACCTCATCACGAAGTTCGATGAGCCGCACACGCGCTATCCCATCGTCCCGCCCAGCGCACGCGCCGCGATGGAGCGGCTGGTCCGGGCAGGGAAAATCTTCGAGATCAATACCGGTGCGATCAGCCGCGGCTACCGGCAGATGCCGTATCCCGCCGAGCCACTTCTGCGCCTGCTGCGGGAGATGGACGGGAAGATCCTCTTCACCGCCGACGCCCACCGCGCCTGCGACGTCGCCTTCGGCTATGCCGAAGCCGTCGAGCTTGCCTGCCGCTGCGGCTTCGATACCTTCTGGCGTCTGACCGAGGAGGGCTTCGTCCCCGCGCCGCTGCATCGCGCCCTCACATAAAAAGCACCACGACCGCCCCGGCAGCCAGATCGCTGCCGGGGTCGTTTGCTGCTATGTAGTCAAATTTTCAAATTCCGTCAGGACTGCCGCTCAATCCGCGCTGCTCAGCGCCAGAAAATCCTCCAGCATCCGCGAGAGCTCTTTTCTGCTCAGCTCCTCCTGCACGCGCAGCTTCCCGTCCTTTTCCGTCAGCAGGGCAGAGGCATAGGCCCAGCGGACCGCATCCTCCGCGTCGGCGTCGATCTCGTCCGCGTCCGTGAACTGCGTCAGATCAACGTCCGCGCCTGCCTCGGTGTCCAGCCCCAGCTGCTTTGCCATCTGATAGAGCGTCTTTGCCGCCTCCTGCCGCGTCAGCGGCGCGTCGGGATCGTAATCGGGCAGGGGAGCGGCTTCTTCGTCCGAAGCCTGCGTCCAGTGCGCGTAGAGCGTCGTATCCGCCGTCAGATGCAGCGGCTGCTGCGTGTCGACGGGTTCCTCGTCTTCCGTGTACCAGCCGTCAAAGGCGGCGTCTTCCCGTTCGGGGTCGTTGACATACAGATCCGCAAGGCTCTTGCCCTGTTCCGCTTCCAGCGTGACGGGCTCGCCATTCTCGTCCGTCACGAGCGTGAGGGTATAGACGGCCTCCTGCAGCTGCAGGTCCGTAAAGCCGTTTTCATGCACGGCGCTGATGCAGAGCGTCGGATCGTCGCTCGTAAAGTTCTCCGAGAAATCATCCGCGTAGCCGGTCAAAACGGCCTGCTCCGCCTGGCCGCTGACGCCGACGCGTGCCTGCTTGTCAAGACCCAGCGCGCCGATCGTTACCGTGCCGGTCTCATCCAGCCAAAGGTTGTTCTGCGCGTCCTGCGCGCGGTTGCCGGTGAGGTTCGTCGTGCCGCAGAGCTCCAGTTCGCCCGCGCAGTACACGCCGCCGCCCAGGATCTGCCGCTCCGAAGCCTTCATTTCGCCCGTCAGCCGGTTGCCCGCGATGACGCAGCTGTCGATCACGGCCTTCGCGTGCGCTGCGATGACAACGCCCGCGCCGTACCGGCCCTCGTTGTCGATGATATTGACGCCGGACAGATACAGCTGGTTATAGTCGCCCACGCTGATGGCTCCGGCCGTCGCGCCGGTGATGCGGCCGCCCGCGAGCGCGTTTTTCTCGTTCGCCGCGATATAGGCCTCCTGCCAGGCAAAGCTCCCGTCGTCAAAGATCAGCTCACCGGCCTCGCCGACATAGTAGTTGCTCGAGGTCCCGGCCCCGTTGCAGTCCGTGATGGTCAGCACCGAGGGCTCCGCCCCTTCGTCGCTGACGGCAAGGTAAATGATGCAGCCCTCCGCGCCGTCTGCGAGCGAGAGGGAATAGCCGTTCAGGCAGAGCGTCACCTGCACGCCGTTTTTCGCCACACACAGCGGCTCGTCCAGCGTCCAGTCCTCCGTCAGATAGTAGCAGCCGCTTTCCAGCTGCCCGCCGCGCACCGTCAGCGGCTCGAAAGCCGGTTCCTCACAGGCGTCCTCGCGGTTGACTGCGTGGATGTGCGTGCCGTCCGCCGGCGCTTCCTCTGCGGCCGCATCCGTTTCTGCCGCCGCATCCTGCTCCGGCTGTTCGGCAGTTTCCGTGTTTGCTTCTGCCGCAGCCGCATCGGGCTGTGTCCCGTCGGCGGGCGCAGCTTCCGCTTCTGCGACCGTGTCCGCAGCCTCCTGCGCGGGCTGCTCTGCGGTCTGATCGTCCGCCGCGGCCGCGCACACGCTGCACAGCCCCACGACGAGCGCCAGGATCAGCACCAGGCTGAGCCATCTTTGTTTCTTCATGTCCTTCTCCTCCTGTGGTTGGAGTATTATGTTTACCAAAAGAGTACCATATTTGCGCTGTATTTTCAACGTTTTTCTCCGGTTTTAAGCAAATATTAAACTTTTTTCTGCCAACATCACCATATATGGGCCAAAACCTCCCGCCTTCCGCAACATCTTGTTTTCCGTTGACAGGCCCGTCCTCCGCACACTATAATATCTTCTGGCATTTCACAGAAAGAAGGCGTCCGGATGGATCAGAAAAACGCGTTTCTCGGCACGGAGCCGATCAGCAGACTCCTGTTCCGGCTGGCGATCCCGACGGTGATCGCACAGCTCGTCAATATGCTCTATAATATTGTAGACCGCATCTATATCGGCCACATGCCGCAGGTCGGCAGCCTGGCCCTGACCGGTCTTGGCGTCTGCACGCCGATCATCCTGATCGTGTCGGCCTTCGCTGCGCTCGTCGCCTCAGGCGGCGCACCGCGCGCGTCCATCAGCATGGGTAAGGGCGATATGCAGACGGCCGAAAAGATGCTCGGCGGCTGCTTCTCCCTGCAGCTTGGCATCTCCGCCGTCCTGACCGCGGCGCTTCTTATCTGGAACCGCGATCTGCTTCTTGCCTTCGGCGCGAGCGAGCAGACCATCGATTATGCCGCCGACTATATGCAGATCTACGCCATCGGCACCGTCTTCGTCCAGCTGACGCTCGGCATGAACGCGTTCATCACCGCCCAGGGCTTTGCGCGGGAGGGGATGCTCACCGTGCTGATCGGCGCCGTGTGCAATATCGTGCTCGACCCGATCCTGATCTTCAAGCTCGGCATGGGCGTGCGCGGCGCTGCGCTGGCGACCATCGTCTCACAGGGCGTGTCGTGCCTGTGGGTCGTGCTGTTCCTGTTCAGCAAAAAAAGCGTCCTGAAGCTGCGCGTGCAGAACTTCCTGCAGAGCCCGCGGCTCATCCTGCCCTGCGTGGGCCTCGGCACGGCGACGTTTATCATGCAGGCGAGCGAGAGCGTGCTCTCCGTCTGCTTCAATTCCTCGCTGGCCCGCTACGGCGGCGATATCGCCGTCGGCGCTATGACCATCCTCACGAGCGTCATGCAGTTTGCGCTCCTGCCCCTGCAGGGGATCTCGCAGGGCGCGCAGCCGATCCTGAGCTTTAACTACGGCGCGAAAAACGTCGAGCGCGTCAGAAAGACCTTCCGCGTGCTCCTGACCGTCTGCCTGACGTATTCCGCGCTGATCTGGGCGTTTGTCATGCTTTGCCCGCGCGTGTTCGCCGGGATCTTCACGCCGGACGCCGAACTGATCGAATTCACCGGCCGCGCCCTTCGCATCTACTGCGCGGTGCTGGCGATCTTCGGCATCCAGCAGGCCTGCCAGATCACCTTCGTCTCCATCGGCAAGGCCGTCTGCTCCATCATCGTGGCCGTCATGCGCAAATTCGTCCTGCTCATCCCGCTGATCTACCTGCTGCCGCACCTCGTCCCGGACCCGACCCTGGGTGTCTACCTCGCCGAGCCCGTCGCCGATACCCTCGCCGTGACCTTCACCTCCATCCTCTTCTCCCACCAATTCCGCAAAGCCCTCCGCACCCTCGAATCGGAACGCAGCGCGTAAAAGAGAAAAAGGCCCGCCGCGCTGCTGCGCGGCGGGCCTTGGTTTATTCCTCCGGTTTATCGTCCTCATCCGGCGTTTTTTTATGCGCCTGTTCGATCGTATGGATCAGGAAGGCGCCCATTGCGGCGATCGCGCCGACGATGCCCCAGCCGGAGCTGTTTGCCGCCGATACGCCGATCAGTTCGAGCAGGAAGCTGAAGGCCAGCGTGCCTGCCAATGCCCAAATCGCCATATCCGTACCTCCCAGTTATCTTTTTCTCAGGATAGCACACGGGGCTGGGAAAAGCAAGGCATCAGGCTTCCAGCTTGTACTTTTCCTCAAACGCGTTATACTGGAGCAAGAATTCGTTGCTGCCGGATTTGACGTCGCCGAGATACTTGTGCAGGTCGATGCGCTCGTTCTTCATGTCGAGCAGACAGCCGGCGATGTTCGAGCAGTGGTCGGACACGCGCTCGAGGTTCGTCAGCAGGTCGGAGAGCACGAAGCCCGCGGCCAGCGAGCATTCGCCACGCTGGAGTCTGGCGATGTGGTTCGTGCGCAGCTCGTCCTTGAGCTTGTCGATGACCTGCTCGAGCGGCTCGACCTGCCGCGCCAGCGCCAGATCGTCCTGCAGGAATGCGCGGCTCGTCAGATCGACGATCTCGCCGACCGCGTCCAGCATGGTCTGCAGCTCCTTCTGTGCCGGCGGCGTGAACGAGACGCCCTTCTCCTTCAGCTCCTCGGCGGATTCGATGATGTTGACGGCGTGGTCCGCGACGCGCTCGAAATCGCCGATCAGATGCAGCAGCATCGACGACTCTACGCTGTCCTGCTCGCTCATCGGCTGCGTGGCCAGGTGCACAAGGAAGGTGCCGAGCGTGTCCTCATACCGGTCGGTGTCGTCCTCACGCCTGCGGACCGAGGCGGCCAGCTCCGGCGTGAAGTGCAGCACGGCCTGCAGGCTCTCATGCAGCGCCAGCTCCGCGTCGGCGGCCATGCGCTTGGTCAGCTCCTCGCTCTTGACGAGCGCGATGGCCGGCGTGGCGAACAGACGCTCGTCCAGCACGGCGGCGGTATCGGGGTGATCCGTCTCCGGGATCAGCCGGTACGACAGCTTTTCCAGCAGCCCGCAGCAAGGCAGCAGCATCAGCGTGCACAGCACATTGAAGATCGAGTGGATGACCGCGATCTGGAACGTGTCGATCGGCTGGTCGACGAAGGAGAAGTGCAGCAGCAGATTTGCCGTCTCAAATACCGTCAGCCAGACGATCGTGCCGATGATATTGAAGCTCAGATGCACGACGGCGGCCCGGTGGGCATTTTTATTCGTGCCGACGGACGAGAGCATCGCCGTCACGCAGGTGCCGATATTCTGGCCCATGATGATGGGGATCGCCGCGCCATAACTGACCGCGCCGGTCGACGAGAGTGCCTGCAGGATACCGACCGAGGCGGACGAGGACTGCACGATGCCGGTCAGAATCGCACCGGCCAGCACGCCGAGAATGGGATTGGAGAACATCAGGAAGAACTTTGTGAAGTTCGGGTCGTTGCGCAGCCCCGAGACCGAGCCGGACAGCGACTCCATGCCGAACATCAGCGTCGCAAAGCCGAGCAGGATGAGGCCCGTGTCCTTTTTCTTGCCCTTGCCGGTCAGATACAGAATGATGCCGATCACGGCCAGCACCGGCGTGAACGACGACGGCTTCAGCAGCTGCAGAAACAGGCTGTCGCCGCTGATGCCGGACAGAGACAGCAGCCACGCCGTGACCGTCGTGCCGATGTTCGCGCCCATGATCACCGGGATCGACTGCCGCAGGCTCAGAAGCCCGGAGTTGACAAAGCCGACCACCATGACCGTCGTCGCCGACGACGACTGGATCACCGCTGTCACGGCGAGGCCCGTCAGCAGGCCGGAAAACCGTCCGCTCGTCAGCTTCGCCAGAATGGCCTTCAGCGAGCCGCCCGCCCGCTTTTCCAGCGCCGTCCCCATCACGCTCATGCCGAACAGGAACAGGCTCAGCGAGCCGAGCATGGTCAAAAAGTCAAAAATCGTCATTTCACAAAGATCCCTTTCCGTATTTCTCTTGTGTTCTGACCCTACTATAAATTTAAAATGTCAAAAGCGCGTGCATGCCCGTGTTAAATCCTCGTGAGATTTCTCCGCGGATGTTAAATCCATCGAAAATCCGTGTAAAACAGCCGCCAAAAAGGAAAGCCGGGCTTCCCTCTGGGTGGGGAAGCCCGGGTTTGCTTATTTCGTCCGGCTGCAGCCGGTGCAGCTGTCTTCGGGTTTGATGCAGGGTTCGTTCTTGCCGGGGAAGAAGGCGTCCATCGGGAACTCGATCTGGCTGAAAACGTCGCAGGGGCTCTCGGTGCTCGCGCCGCCGACCGGCGGGCAGGTCTTCGAGGGGACGCAGTAGTCGAACGTCGGGATGAGCAGCTGCGTGTCGCGCTCGAGCCGGACGATGGAGAACTGCCCGATGGTCACGAGCAGCCGCTTGCATTCGCCGGTCAGCACCAGCGGCTCGTCGAAGCAGCCCAGCAGCGCCTCGGGGATGGACGGAGCGGTCTCGCTCTGGCAGCAGCAGCCGCACGCCTCCATCACGCGCGAGCCGAGGATGATCGGGTCGACCGTCTCGGCAATGGCCCGCGGCAGCGAGACCGACTGCAGCGACTTTTTGCAGAGGCACGTCAGATCGTCCTTGCTCGAGAAGATCCGGGCGCAGGTCTCGCCGCCGAACAGCACCAGCCGCTTCGAGAAGACCGCCAGGCCCGTGACCGTGTTCGTCCGCCCGGCCGAGAGCGTCGCGTCGGCGATGACGCGGTAGTAGAAGGTAACGTCGACCGTAAAGTAGCCGGAGGAGTAGGGGACACACTCCACCTGAACATCGACAAACAGCAGCTCCACGAACCGCGCCTTCGCGCTCGCCGCGCAGTCCAGCGTGTGCTGGGAGTCCACCGTTAAGTACACGCGCAGATCTTCAATGCAGTCTTTGGCAAGGCAGCTGTCCGTGATTTTCCCCGTATGCACGCAAACAGCCTCACGGATGCCGCGCAGATCACAGGTCTTGCCAGCCTGTGCAGGTTCAGACATTCGGATGACCTCCTATTATATGATCGTAAAGGTTCGCGTGGCCGAAACCAGGGTCGTTCACGCTTCGCTTTCATAACAGTTTATGCAGCGCCGGGCGCATGTGAAACTCCGCGGAAGGAAATTGGCCCCGAAATTGCGTGGACAAATGCGGAAATATGTGCTAAGATGATATGCGTATGATTCTAAATTGGTGAGGTATGCCTGCACATGAAACTGGATATCATGGGCCTGCAGTTTGATAACGTCACGATGGATGAGGCCGCCGCCCGCGCCGAACAGATCCTCGCGGGAGACAGGACCTGCTACGCCGTGACCCCCAACGCCGAGATCGCCTACGAAGCCCTGCACGACGAAAAGCTCCGCGCGCTCATCAACGGCGCGGACCTCGTCCTGCCGGACGGCGCCGGCGTCGTCCTGGCCTCGAAGCTTTTAAAGACGCCGCTCAAGCAGAAGGTCGCGGGCGTCGACTTTGCCGACCGTCTGCTCTCCATCCTTGAGAAGACCGGCGGCGGCCTGTTTCTGCTCGGCAGCAAGCCCGGCATCGCAGAGCTTGCCGCGCAGAAAATGCTCGAAAAGCATCCGAAGCTGCATATCTGCGGCATGAACGACGGCTATTTCAAGGACGAAGCCCCGATCATCGAGAAGATCAACGCCGCCCGGCCCGATGTGCTCTTTGTCTGCCTCGGCGCGCCGAAGCAGGAGCTTTTCATGAAGGACCATCTGGACGCGCTGCACGTCAAGCTCATGATCGGCCTCGGCGGCTCGCTTGACAGCTTCGCGGGGACCGTGAAGCGCGCGCCGAAGTGGATGATCCGCTGCAATCTGGAATGGCTCTACCGGCTCATCAAGGAGCCGAAGCGGTTCGGACGTATGCTCCGGCTGCCAAAATACCTGTTTGCCGTGCTCGGCAAACGGATAAGAGGGTAAACAACATGGGAAAACTGATCGTGTTTGAGGGTACCGACGGTACCGGAAAATCCACACAGTTCGCACTTCTGACCAAGCGGCTGCAGAGCGAGAACATCCCGTTCCGCCGTCTGCAGTTTCCGCAGTATCTCGAGCCGTCGTCGGCGCTCATCCGGATGTATCTCAACGGCGAGTTCGGCGACGACCCGAACAGCGTCAACGCCTACGCGGCCTCGACCTTCTACGCGGTCGACCGCTACGCGTCCTATCAGCGCGTCTGGAAGGACGATTATGCGGCGGGCGGCCTCATCCTGTCGGACCGCTATACGACGTCCAACGCCGTCCACCAGGGCGGAAAGCTCGAGGGAGCGGCGCGGGAGGAATTCTTCTCCTGGCTCTATGACCTGGAATTTTGCCGCATGGGCCTGCCGAGGCCGGATCTGGTTTTGTGCCTAGACATGCCGGTGGAGATCGCCGAGACGCTCATGCGCAAGCGCGAGAGCGACACCGGGACGAAGGCCGACATCCACGAGCGCAACGACAAATATCTGCACCAGTGCCGCGAGGTCGCGCGGCAGGCCGCAGCCTACTTCGGCTGGACGGTCGTCTCCTGCGTGAAAGACGGGAAGCTCCGCTCGATCGAGGATATCCATGAGGAACTGTATTCGTACGTAAAAAAATGTCTGGAGGAAGCATAATACAATGGTATATATGATCTTGGGTACCGGCTTTGAGCCGATGGAAGCCATTGCGCCGTGCGACATTCTGCGCCGCGGCGGCGTGGAAGTGCAGCTCGCCGGGATCGGCGGGACGCTGATCGAGGCCGGTCACGGCGTACGCGTGCAGGCCGACTGCCGCGTGGAGGATCTGAAGCTGGCTTCGACCGACATGGTCATCCTGCCTGGCGGCCTCGGCGGTGTGCATTCGATCCTCGCCTGCGATACCGCCATGAATTTCATCCGCCTTGCCTATGCGGACGGAAAATATATCGCGGCCATCTGCGCCGCCCCCACGATCCTTGCCCAGCTGCACATCACCGACGGCCGCAAGGCCACCTGCTATCCGGGTCTCGAGGAGAAGATGGGCGCCGCCGTCATGACGGCCTGCGGCGCCGTGCAGGATGGCCGCGTCATCACCGGCCGCGCGGCGGGCTCGGCTGACGAGTTTGGCCTTCTGTGCCTGCAGGCGCTGAAGGGGAAGGCCGCCGCGGATCAGGTCGCGGCCGACATCGTCTACCGCGCATAAGGGAGGAACACATGGCTGAACAGAACCCCAACGCCCGTCCGGACGAACAGACGCCCGAGCAGGACGCGCTGGAAAAAAGTCTGGAAGAGCTTTCGCTCGATGAGCTGCTGGCGTCGGTCAAGGACGATCTGGCCCGCGTCGACGCGATGATGGACGGGCCCGGCGATGCGGCGCAGCCCGAACAGCCGGATGCGCCTGCGCCCGACACGCCGGACGCCGCCGAAGAAGCGCCCAAGCCCGGCATGCAGCCGCTCTTTGAGCCGAAGATCCCGGAGGAATACGCGGATCTGACCGTCGACCAGGAGACGCAGCCGGAGAGCCAGGAGCCCGAAAAGAAGCGCCCGCGGCTGCCGTCCGGCATCCGGGTGCTGCTGTACGTGTGCTGCGTGCTGGCAGTGGCTGTGCTGCTGGCCGTGGCGGTCTGGCGCTGCGCCGACGACGTGCTGTCGCTGACGAAAGAGGACGCCGAGGTCACCGTCTCCATCCCCGACGGCGCGACGATCTCGCAGATCGCCGGAGAGCTCAAAAGCAAGGGTCTCGTGCGCTATGAGACCCTGTTCAAATTCTACTGCTGGGCCTCCCACGCGGAAAAGACCATCGAGCCCGGCACCTATACGCTGAACAGCCGCTACGACTATCACGCCCTCGTCAGCAACATGATCGAGGCCAGCCCCGACCGTGCGGTCGTCGAGGTCACCATTCCCGAGGGCTACGAGTGCGAGGATATCTTCCGCCTGCTCGAAGCTGACGGCGTCTGCTCCTATCAGGATCTGGCCGATACCGCGGCGAGCTACGAATTTGCCTATGACTTCCTGCAGGAGATCCCCTACGGCAGCGAAAACCGGCTGGAGGGCTATCTCTTCCCGGATACGTACCAGTTCTATATGAGCGACGATCCGGCGAACGTCATCGACAAATTCCTGCGCAACTTCGATAACAAATTCACCGACGATCTCTACGACGCGCTGGACGCGCTCAACGACCGTCTGGCCCAGCGCATGCGCACGAACGGCTTCACTGAGACCGAGATCACGGACGGCAGACTCTCGCTTTACGACCTCATCACCGTCGCCTCCCTCGTGGAGAAGGAGACCGCGAAGACCTCCGAGAGCGCCTCCATCGCCTCCGTCATCTACAACCGCCTGTGCAGCAAGCTCTATCCCTGCCTCGAGATCGACGCGACCATCCAGTACGCGCTCGCCGAGCGCAAGGAAGTGCTCTCCAACGCGGACAAGGGTGTCATCAGCCCCTATAACACCTACACGAACGCCGGTCTGCCCGCAGGCCCGATCGCCAACCCCGGTATGAACTCCATCCGTGCGGCGCTGTACCCGGCCGAGACCAATTATTACTTCTACGCCCTGAACGCCGACGGCGTCCACCACTTCTCCGAGACCTATTACGAGCACCAGAACTTCCTGGCGGAGCTCGCGGGCAAGACCCAGCCGGACGAGGAGCAGACGGACGCGCCTGCGGACGGCGAAGAGACCACCGATACGGAGAATCAGACAGATGGACAGACGTAAGCCGGAGCTTCTGAGCCCGGCAGGGGATATGGAAAAGCTGCGCATGGCCGTCGCCTACGGCGCGGACGCCGTGTATCTGGCAGGCACGAGCTTCGGCATGCGCTCGTTCACCGGCAACTTTACGCCGGACGAGCTGCCGAAGGCGGTGCAGCTGGCCCACGCCGCAGGCGTGAAGGTCCACTGCACGGTCAATATCATGCCCCGCAATGATGAGGCCGCCGCGCTCCCGGCCTATCTCGAGCAGCTGGATGCTGCGGGCGTCGACGCGCTCATCCTCGCGGATCTCGGCGCGTTCACGCTGGCAGGGAAGTACGCCCCGCGCTGCGAGCGGCACATCTCCACCCAGCAGTCGATCGCCAACTACGTCTGCGCGCAGAGCTGGTTCGACCTCGGCGCGCGCCGCGTGGTGCTTGCGCGGGAGCTGAGCCTGCAGGAGATCCTGACGATCCGCGAGCGGGTCTCACCCGAGCTCGAGCTCGAGACCTTCTGCCACGGCGCAATGTGCGTCTCCTATTCCGGCCGCTGCCTGCTCAGCAACTATATGACCGGCCGCGACTCCAACCGCGGCCAGTGCGCCCAGCCCTGCCGGTATCAGTACGCCCTGATGGAAGAAAAGCGCCCCGGCGAATACTTCCCGGTCTTCGAAGACGAAAAGGGCACGTACATCATGAATTCCCGCGATATGTGCATGATCGACCATCTGGACGAGCTCTGCGACGCCGGGATCGACTGCCTGAAGATCGAGGGCCGCGCCAAATCCGCCTATTATGCCGCCATCGTCACCGGCGCCTACCGCCACGTGCTCGACGACGTGTGGGCCGGCCGCGCGCCGGATCCCGTCTGGCGCGATGAGGTGGACCATGTCTCTCACCGCCACTACTCCACCGGCTTCTACTACGGCCAGCCCGGCCAGTTTACCGAGGATTCCCGCTATCTGCGCCAGTGGCAGATCTGCGCCGTCGTGGAAAGCTGCGACGCGCAGGGGAACGCGGTCCTGAGCCTGCGCAACAAGTTTGCCGCCGGCGATACCGTCGAGCTCGTCGGCCCGGACTTCCGCCCGCTTTCGTGGCAGGTCCCGCCCATGGAGGATATGGACGGCATCCCGCTGTCCGAGCCGCGCACCCCGCAGATGCGCTTCCGCGCCAAGCTCCCCGCCCAGGTCCCGCCCCTCTCCTTCGTCCGCCACGCGGTCGAACTCTCCGGCCGATAAAAAAACCGGCGCACCGAATTGCTGGGTGTACGTAAGACAGTATTGCGCCGAGATTGACGAAGCGGCACGAAATCG
>ERZ827492.264-NODE-264-length-54232-cov-38.415176_pt1 | contig 54232 bp, 55 predicted proteins | sample MGYA00519704_ERZ827492 | MGnify/ENA primary metagenome ERZ827492 (study PRJEB31778, sample SAMEA3449325) | human gut metagenome | biome: human gut; feature: human-associated habitat; material: faeces | place: United Kingdom | collected 2010/2012 ... | reverse complement strand
GGTCCGCTGGGTATAGATGTTGGTCACTCCGGCCATGCCTGCGGCATACAGGCGGTTGACGGCCATCATGTCCATTGGAGCCCCGGCAGCCAGCGGGATATTGATGCCGCCGTTGGCGTTGATCATGGCGTCATAGGTCTGTGGCTGTGTCCAGGTGTAAGCCTGGGATGTGTCCACGGTTCCCACGTCCCCGCGCGGTATGGTCATGTCGAGAGTGTAGGAGCCCGCCGTACTGCCCGACTTGAGTTCTGCCGTGGCTTGGCTGCCGGGGACGCCGGTGGTAATCGTTCCGGCGGTCAAGGTCATGCCGCTGGCAATCTGCTCGGCTTCTTCCCTAGCCTGCTGGGCGGCGTCCGCATCATCGGCAATCTGTTTTCCGGTCTCCGCCACGCTGGCGGCCAAGGAATCAAAGTGTCTGCGTGAGGCCAATTCAATCCCCCCCACGCTGACGCCGGCGTCATAGGCAACGGACATGGACAAGGCAAGTCGGGAGTAGTTGCGCCATGCCAGCTTGTCGCCGGAAGCAATCAGCACCCCTTCCGTTCCTCCGTGTGAAGCGGCGGCCCCGTAAGCAATCAGGGCCTTGCTGACGGTCGTTCCGGAGCTATCCACGGCATACACTTCCAAGACAAGCCGGTCCGCCGCAGAAACGACAATACCATCAAAATTCCAGTGGCACTCCATCGTGGTCGCATTGATGGAGGTCCAGGACGCCGTTGCCGTGCTGGTGCCGAGCACTTCCAGCGGCAGGGCCAGCCCCGCGGAATACCTGCATAAACGCGCCATCCAGCGCGTACCGTTGGCCTCGCTGGCCGGAGTCCGCAAGGAAACCTGGTTGAGCCTGTAGGAGGCGGCCAGATGCCCGGATACGTAGGTAGAATTAAGGGCAAAGGTGAAATAGTTGAAATCCCGCGTACTGGTTCCCGCCGACATGGTCAAGACGGTTTCGCCATCCACGGGGGTCACGTACATGCCGCGCTCCTGAAGGGATTTCTCGACGGCATCGTCTACCCATGCGGGAGACTCGGAAATAACGGTAATGGTGCCGCCTTCATCCTCCGGAATCACGATGTCGAGATAGTCCGCGGGGGCGTTGTCATCCACGTCCACGGGAGTGACGCGGGGAGCCACATGAATGACGCCAGCCAGCAGGGGCTTGTCTGTCCCGTCGCCGGAGACAAGGACATCATACCGATGGCAGCCAGCGGCAAGCCGGGGAAGCTGCAAGGCGCATCTCCCGTCAATGATCTCGGAACCGGGCATATCCCGGATGCCGTCATCCAGGACGCCGCCCCGGACGATCATGCCATTGAACTGCGTGTCTACCTCGCCGGAAGGCAGGATGAAGCGCAGGTGCTGCACCTGTGCCAGTCCCTCGGTTGTGTGTAAGTCGTGATGAGCCGCTTGCCTCATACGGACATGATGCGACAATCCTCAAATCCGTAAATAGCCGGGACTGGCCCTCAGATTTCGCAGGAGACAGGCCCCTCCGTCCAGGAGTCATGATACCAGTTTTCCGAGTCCGGAGGCGTGTAAACCTCCGTGTCCTCCGTCCAGACGCCACGGGAGGAGCGCCCGGCCCAAATAGCCATGAAAATCACGTCGGCGCGGTCCGGTGAATGCAAGCCGTGTGAACGCATGTCCTCCTTGGACATCACGCGGAGGCGCCCCTTGTGATCCCACTCCATCAGACGAGTTGTCATCTGCCGGAACGTCTCGGGGTCGAGCTCGTCAATCCGTATCCTGCCGTTGACGATGTCGCGGGCTCCCAGTATCCAGGCTTCGGAAATGGTGTTGAGGTAGTGTTCCGTATCTTCTCCCGGCTGGCCGCCGTGGAACTCCTTGAGGCGGTAGCCATCCCCCCCGCAATCCACAGGTTCCGCCATTTGCTGCACGATAGGCAGCCCCAGCCCGTCAGCGTCGCCCCATGCGTTGTGAGATTCGATGCCGAGTTCCTTGAGGCGGTTTGCCATCCGGCGCCGGGCCTGTACCGTGCTTGTGTTCCTGAACGCCTGGTCCAGCCTGACAAGGTTCCCCCTGCGTATGGCAATGGCATTTTCGTCACGGCCCGCGGCAAAGTCCAGGGCGGCCCATTGTCCCCCGGACCTGAACGCCGGAGGATGGTCTATCGCATGGCGCAATTGTTCCGGAGTAATGACAAGCATGTCTTCCCCTTCCGTCCATTCTGCAAGGTGCATGGAGCGGTAAAGGGGGTGTGACTCCCCGTAGGTTTCCATGTCTTCCGCTCGCTTTTCCGGGCGGATGTGGGGGCACATGAAGGACGTGACCTTGGTACGCCGCCAGTTCTTTGCCTCGTCGTGAAAGCAACGGTAATGCTTCCCCATGGCCGGGCCGGGAGAGGAAAGATACAGATACCGGGTAACGGTGCACCGGTCCGCCGCCTCAAAAATGCCGTCCTGGACGCCTTTGGCTTCGTCCACGATGTACAGGACCGGAGACTCTGCCGTGGCGTGATACCCTTCCGCCTTTTTCTCGTCTCTGGTGGAAAACACGGACGTAAAGCCGTCTTCCGGCGTCTTGATCTCAAGCATGTTCCAGGTCCAGCCCTGGAAAGCCGGGTGTGACTGGTAAGCGCGAATAGCCGGCCAAAGCTGGTCTTTCAACTGCCGCCAGGAGCCGGAGGTAAGGACAACGCGCCCGCGGGGGAAGCAGTAGAGCCACCACAGCACGGCAGGGCCTACTAGGGAAACCGTCTTGCCGGAACCATTGGCCGCCACAATGGCCGTGCGCCGGAAGTCGTTGATGTCCTCATAGGCGTTGATTTGCCAGTCGTAGGGGTCCAGCCCTAGCATGGCGACGGCAAACTCCGCCAGACGCAACCGGCACCGGGCCACTATGTCGTCACACCGTTCCGCCATGGTCTTCTTCGTCCCTCTTCCTGCGGATGGCGTCAATCCTGTCCATGACGGAAGCTATCCTGACTTCGTCCTGGTCTGTGATCATCTCCACGGGGCCGCCGTTGGCTCCGGTGAGTTCTACGGCCTTGCGATCGCCGTACTTCTTGGGCATCAGTTTTGCCAGCATCCACTTGATTGTTTCCACTTCCAGCTTCACGGCGTTGAGCAGGTTACCGCCAATGAGGCCACACCCGGCTACCTGGTGCCCGTCCTCCATCAAATCAAGCAGCTTATCTTCCAAAGCAGAAAGACGCACCTCGCACGCGCGCGCGTACTGGTCGGAAAATACCGTGTTGTTGAAGGCCCATGTCATCACTGTGGAATGAGGTACGCCTTCCTTATCAGCGGCTCTTCGCAGACTGCAACCGCACCGGATATGCTCGCAAATGCGTTCCGCCAGGGCGGCACTGTACCTGGACGGGCGCCCCTTCTCTTTATTCTCTGCTTCCTGCTTTCTGGTCGGTTGCTTCTTCATTCGAGTGTATGAGGTTCTTCCCCGTCTTCCGGGGCGTGGGTGCAGTAATACACGTCCTCCAGGCTTGGGTCGTTCATGAGGCCGGGCAGAAAGGGGAAATGGCGGTATACATCCTCCCACGTCAGTTCCCCCTGGTCAATGAGGGTGAAGAGCTCTTCGTTTACTTCATCCAGCCTTTTTTCCTGAATAAGTTTCTGAAAGCGTTCCGTATGGGCTTGAATTCCTTGATTGTCCATTGAGTCAGGTTCCTTTCTTGTCGTTGGTGGTTGAGTTGCTTGATAAGGGTTTTGTCGCGGGATTCCACGGCGATGAATTGAGCATAGGCGCGGGCAAAGCATTCACGGCGGCTTTCAAGGTACCGGTAATACCTGCCGGGGATATTACGGATGATGGAGAGCGTGGTTGATTCCATGATGGCAGACATGAGTTCATCCATTTCCGGGGAGTGCTCGGAACCATACTTGGACCGCTTTTCCGCTTCAATCTCACTGGGAATCATGCCGGGGGTGAGATGGCATTGACCCTTGCCGAGTCCCCACAGGTCGACATAGTGGCCTATTTCATGGCATGCAGTCAAATCCGGATGTTTCCCGGCGCTGGAAATAGCAATCGGGGCATCCTTTTCCCACGGGTTGAAACTCCCCAGCAGTTGCGGGCTTGAAGTCTGTCTGATGTGGGCTTGCGGAAGCGGTCCGTCCGTGTGAACCGCATCAACGGAGCGGGCGGCCCTGCTGACGGCTCCACGCACCTTCCCGCTGATGCCGGATGCTGGAATGTTAATTTTGTCCCCTACCTTGGAAACCATGTCCATGTTGAGCATCATTTGCACCGGCAACACGTCTACTGGGTTCCCCTGCTCCGCCTGTTGCTGCATGCGCTGGGCGAGCTCGCGGGCCGGAATGGCAAGCCGTCCGTCTCTGTCCAGGGCATCTGCTCCAAGGCGCTTCTTGAGGCTTTCCCGGAGCCGGGCGGCAAGGGTCGGGTCCTTTATCTTCTGGACGGAGGCAGACCGGTTCATGAGGCGTTCCGGCAGCGTTGCCCCGAACTGGGACAAATCCACCGGGCCAGGGGCCCAGTTGGGGCCAATCAGGCCGGCCCTGATGCACTCGGCGCGGGATACGCTCTCAATGTCCATCCAGGAGTTGAAGCCGTAGAGCGGCCAGGGAAGCAGGAAGCCCCCAATAGCCGGAGAATTCATCTCGACGGCCCAAAATTGGAAGTCCGTCTTGAGCCTGACGGCGCCTTCATGCAGGACATGCAGCGGGCGGGGCATCCTGGCTCCCGGGTGCCGGACAAAGCGCCATGCCGGGTAAGCGTGGAGCATTTCCGGCGTCATCCCGCTTTCCCAGCGGGCCTGACCGTAACAGGATCGGGTGTAGGTGTCGAAAATGAGAGCAAGACGGGACCGGGCGCCGATGTTGGTGATATGGTTGTCGCGGGCATCCGGCGTCATGCCTTCCGCGGCCATGAAGCCGCGGGCCTTGGCGATGAAGTCCGCCTTGCCCTGCATCACCCCCACCATTGTTGACGTGCCGTCCGGGAGAATGATTTCCTGCCTTTTCCCGGCCAGGAAGTCGTCAAGCATGTTGGCGAGGCGTTGCAGGAGGCTGGCCTTTTCCGTGTCCGCCGTGAAGATGGAGTTCACCCGTTCCGCGGCGGGCAGCATGGCCCGCTCGCGGGTGGACATGGGGCGGGCATCTATCTTCTTGCGCCGGAATATGTCAACGGGTGTTACCATTTTTATTCGCCATTGTCGCCCCGGAACAGGGGCATGTCAGCCACAGACTCCGGCCCTTGCTTTTCAGGTTCTTCCGGTATCTCCCGGTCATAGATGCCAAGCCGTTTTGCAAACCGGAGAAGGATCAATCCCCGGCGCTGTGCTTCCATGTAGTCGTGAGTTTCCAGGCCGATACTGATTCTTTTCCTCTTGTATTTCTTCCCCAGGTTGAGAGACATTCTCAACTTATGGGCGCCTGATGTATTGGTTTGGATGTCTAGTTTTTTCATGATTTGCTGGTGGTTGTAGATTCTTCTTCGTATTTCGTGAGTTCCGCAGTCCATTTAAACGGGATATGTCCCATCCGTCCGAAGCGGTTTTTGCCGATAATCCACTGCGCTTCCGTTGGAGCGTGCTTCTCCGGGTTGTACATTCCGGGCCGGTGAATCATGATGATCTGGTCCGCGTCCTGCTCAATGGAGCCGGAGTCGCGCAGGTCGGAAACAACCGGCTTTCCCTGGGGCTTGCCCTGACGCTTTTCCACGTCGCGGTTGAGCTGGGCCAGCACCAGGACGGGAATATTCAACTCTTTTGCCATAGCCTTCAGGCCGGACGAGATTTCAGAGACTTCCCGCTCCCGGCTCCCGCGGGCCTGCTGGGACGTGGAGCGCACAAGCTGCAGGTAGTCCACCCCGATGCACTTGACCCCGTGTTCCCTTACCATCCGGCGCCCGCGGGCCTTGATTTTTTCGATGGTCAGGGCGCTTTCATCGTCGATGTGCAGCGGGGCATCCGTGATTTTCCGCACGGCAGCCGTGAAATGCTGTTGCTGTCCGACCGTCATCGGCTTGCCGCGGCGAATGTCGTCGGAATTGATGCCGGCCATGCCGTAAAGGATGCGTTCCAAAAGCTGGGCTTTCGGCATTTCCAGGCTGAACATTCCCACAGGGGTTCCTTCCAGGCAGATGTTGGTCAGGATGTTGACCAGGGCAGCGGTTTTCCCGACGCCGGGCCGGGCGGCGATCACGATCATGGCGCCGGGCTGCAATCCATCCAGGGTCAGGTTCAGGCGGCGGAACCCGGAAGAGATACCTTTGATGGCGCCGGGGTTCTTCATGCGCCATTGCAGGTTTTCAATGATGGAGCCCACCGCTCCGCGGATGGTTTCGGTTTGCTTGACGCCGCATTTGTCCCGCAGGGAGGACATGCCGCGTTCGATTTCGTCCAGAACCTCTTCCGCGCTTTTGAATTGGTCAACTGCGTATTCTCCTACCTGGCCCGCAAAAGCAAGCAGAGAACGCTTTTTTGCGGCTTCCGTGACCATTTCCAGCGCGGCGTCTGTTTTGTAGCGGGCAAGGGCTCCATAGGTGGCAATCTCTACCACCCCGGCGTGCCCTCCTACGGCGTCAAGCTGGCCTTGGGCCTCCAAGTGAGCAATGACGGTCAGGGCATCCACGGTTCCTCCTGTCTTGGCAATGGTTTCCAGGGCAGCCCAAATCTGTTGATGTGCCGGGAGGCTGAATGTCTGCCGGGAAATGCCTTTGTCCCGGAAGTCCGTAAATGCCTGGGTGCCGTCCATAGCCTGGGAGAGCACCAGTTTTTCAGCGTCAATGAGTGTTTGAGAGTCGATCATGTTTTGAAATAGGTTGATTGTTAAAGTTCTTCAAGGTTTGAATATGGGTCTTTATCTGTTCCTGGCTGTGCTGGATGGTTGGCGGAATAACTGACGGCAAAATTGATGGAGTCAGATTTCCATTTGGCCGCGGTGATGGGAATTTCTCCGCGTTTCCAATCCGTCAAATCCCGTTTGGAGATGTATGCTGTTGCACAATCCGGAATCTGGTCAGGAGCTAACCGAACCCTGCCCGCAAAAGCCGCGGCCCGCAAATGGGCTTCGACTTCCTCCACGGTACACGGAGGGGGAAGAAAGGGGGATAAATTCTTCTCTTCTCTTCTCTGGTCCGCATTTTGTCCGCATTTTGTCCGCTTCCTTTGCGGACGTTTGTCCGCATCGTCGCTACAACCCATTCTTTCCAGGCGCTTTCTTTCTGCTTCCATTGCGCGGCGTTTCGCGGATTGGCCGTTGTGCCGTCCAAAGTTGGGGAACTCAAGGGAGGCAGCGCGTCCCTTGAGCCAGCCCACTTGGCGAAGCGCATCGGCGAACCCGATCAGGTCCGCAATGTCGTCAATGTCTTCTTCCGAGATGTCCATCCCGGAACCCGTGAAAGAATGAGAATCAGCCCAGGACCATACAGAAACCAAGCGTCCTACAATGTCGAAACGTGACAAACGGAGAGCGCGGGCCATGCGGCGCACTTCCGGTTTATCGTGCAGTTCTTTTTCAACCTTTATCCAGTCTCCGGCCATAATCAAAAAAGCGTCAGTTGGGGGTTGTAGTTAAGCCACAGGCATTCAATCTTCTTGCTGCCCTGCGTGTCGTGGGAGACCTTGCATTCCTTCCGCCACCCGGTCAGATGCCGGGCATAGAGATCGGAATCATAGCCGGACAGGACAACCTTGCCTTTCAAGGTCTGGAGGAAAGCAAGAAGCCGCTCATGGTCCTCTTGGTCGTACTCATGTGCGTACCTCACGCGGTTGCCCCGCGTTGACTGCACATAGGGAGGATCCACGTAATGCAGTGTATCCGGCGTATCGTACCGGGACATGACCTGCAGAGCATCCATGTTGTTGATCTCGATATTCCGGTTCCGGAGTTCGGCCGCACATTCTCGCACTACGGCCGGATATTCCCGCCACGTTTGAGGATAAGGGGTTGTGCGAAGTAAGCCGTTACGCTTGAAGCCCGGCTTGTGGATGCCTCCGCCGTAGGACATCATGGAGTTGACGGCAAAGCGGAGAGCATCTTCAACGGGGTCTTCAGCGATTTCAAATGACCGGGCATAGGCTTCCTGGGCATAGGGCGTCAATTCTAAAAGGCTGGCCAGCCGCGCCGCTTTTTCCGAATCCCGCAAAACCTCGAAGAAGTTCACGACCCGGTCATAAAGGTCGTTGTAGACCTCCATCCAGGCGGGCTGCTTGTTGAGCAGCACCGCGCCGGAACCGCCGAATGGTTCGACGTAGATTTTATGGGGCGGGAAGAAGCTGATAATCCAGGGGGCGATTCTGTTTTTTCCTCCGAGGTATCGGGCCAGAGCCCTTTTCCGTGGTGCTCTAGTGTTCACTTGCCCTCCTTTCTCGGCTCCCAGTTACTAGGTATTTCATCATCAATTCCTGGGCAATCAGAACAAGGGGAACCAGATTTCATGTCGCGATGAAGGTGCATGCAATTTTCGCAATTTCGCTCCTTTAAAGGAACCCACGCCCTGCACGCGGCCCGCTTCTGCCGAACGCGGGCAATGATGCCTTTGATGTTAAACTCATTCCAAACAAGTTCTCTTACAGGGAACACTACTTCGCCATATCTGGCTCCATGTCTCTCCCATGCTCTGCGCCGTATGGTGTCAATGGCCATCCTCAACCGGCCTTTCTCAAATCCATACTCAAAAGAAGCTTTCTGTTCAGGCGTCATCTTCATTTTCGGCCTCCTGTTCTGGTTCAAAATCTTCGCATGCCGGAATTGCGGGATCAACCTCGTCACAAAATGGTATGTTTTCCTTGATAGCCGTCGCGCATTCGCTCCAATTTTTACAATTGCCGCAAATATTTTCTTTAATCATTGCTGGCCTACTTTCTCTTTAATCAAGGCTTTTAATTCGTCAAAACAACGGAGGCGTGAGGCATTCTTGGTCGTGCAAATAAGGTGCTGCGCCCATCGTGCATGTCGTTTGGTTGGGTAACCCATGCGGTAGCGGCCCGTGATGCCCTTGTATCGCATAATCGCTACCTGGACTTCGTATTTCCCGTCTTTGGTTCTGGCGCACGGGCAAACCTGCTGAACGATAATGTGAGGGTTCCTTTTCATTGTTCTTCCTCCTTCTTCTTAAATTTTTCAACGCTCTGAAGCTGAAAAGCCTTGAATCCTGTTCCGTCCAGATAGCAGCGCCCAAACTGGCAAAGACCGAAAGCATCCGCTCCGTTGTTATTGTCTATTACCACTTTCCAATTATTAAGGCAGTGCATCATCATAGCGGCTTTTTCAGCCTGCCCTTTCCCGGTGACAAACTTCTTCAAAGTCGCCGGGGCAATGGCAATGTACCGATACCCCATGCGGTGAAGAGACAGGCGGACAACGCCGCCCAACTCAGCAATGACAGCCATGCCTTGAGATTTGCCAAAGGCATAGTTCTCGATGACGACGAGATCAGGCATTTCCTGCTCAACAATTCTGGTGATGGCATCATCAATGTAATCAAGACGGGCTGCCCCTCGCTTGGCAGTTTTAATGACGCCCCATTTCCTGCGTCCGTCTGTGGCGTCTATCGCCCACCCCGTAGAGGTGAGCGACAGATCAAGCCCTAATACACAGTTGTTCATGGCGATCAAAAGGGAATGTCATCATCTTCCAGCGGCAGTCCTGCCGTGGCGCTCATGTGGTTGTTGGCCGGGAGGTCGTCCGGACGGGGCGGTGTATTCGCCGCGGCTTGGCGATCCCTCCGCGCAGCCTCTACACGGGCCTGTTCCGCCATGATGGCGCGAGCCTCGTCCGGGTCCAACACGTCAGAACAGTTGCTAAAGACCGGATATGTTCCGTCAGCTTTGGGGCGGTCTCCCTGCTGTTCGATAATTCTCACATAGCATGGTTTACCGATGAAATCAGCCTCGTTGATAATTACCTGTTTACCTGAATCAAATACCTGCCCGGTTACATTTTTGACGAAAGAGTCAATCTTCCAGTTCATTTCCTTTTTGGCGGTCAGGAAATAACGAACCGTCGCCGACCCATCGGGGCCAAATGCCTTGATGTGAACAATCAGCTGCTGGCAGCCCCGCGTTTTGACGCCCTGGGAGATTCCTTCTTCCATCTTGACGATTTTTCCTTCGTAAACGCCGGCAGGGAGGAATCCGTATTCTTTGGGCTCACCTTCTGAAATATAGCTAAACATAATGATTATTTGTTGGTTGTGGTTTTAGGAACGGGAGTTTGTTTGATGTAGGAATAACCGGCCCCCGTCTTGACCAGCTCTTCCGGGAATTTCTTTTCGGGCAAAGCTTCCTCGAACAATTTGCGGAAGGTGGCGGCGCTAAGAGGGCCGTAGGCTTTCAGGAGTTTCGGAACGCCAATCCAGGTGGCATACTTGGCAACGTCTTCCGGCGCCATGGTAGATTTTCCCTTGCAGGAAATGCGCTTGAAGCAGGGAACCTCCTTGTTATTGGAGAGATATTCCAGGATTTTTTTCTTTCCCTTTTCGACGTAGCTTTCCAGGACAGCAGCCTTGGTGATAAAATCCGCCAGTTTCACCGGGTCCTGGGAGATGGCCGCAAAGCTTTCTTCCAGCGTTCCGGAGGCTGCCAGCGTCAAAGCTTCCCCGGCAGCCTGGTTCCGTAGCTGGCAAGTGTTCTGCGCGGCGCACCATTCGCAGTATTCGCAGAGGCGCGGCCCGTCGCCGCTGTCAACGGAGTCCACCACGCCGTTGACGATAGAGACAGCTTCCTGGTAGGTGAACTTCCGGGTGACGATTTGCTGCTGGTCGCAGAAGAGCAGATGACAAGTGACTTCATCCAGGAATTCCCGTTCCATGATGGATTTCGCATAAGAGGCTTGCTGCTCCCAGTAGTTGCGGATTTGGCCGCTTTTAAGGTCGAACAGCTTGCCGAGTATCGGGCAAATGCAGTCCGCTTCCCCGCCTGTCACGCGGGGGTGCCATTGCGGGAACGTGCAGCGGTTTTTATCGGCAATCACCTCTTCCCCGGAGCAGAGCATCCGGACCGTTTTCACCGCCCAAAGGACGGCGTCTTTTTCGTCGGGCTGCAGGTGCTGGCACGCCTTGAATTCGTCCACTCCCATGAGTAACCCCCGGAAAGCGGTGTCCATCCGGGTTCCTCGTTCCGCCGCTTCCCCCGCATCGGGGGAAGAGACGAAGCAGGGGCATTGCGCCAGCTTGGGGAGCAGGGACGGCCTCAAGAGTTCCATGGACGGCGCCGGGCAAGTTCCGGCAATGTCCTTCAGAACCTTGCTCAAATCGTCCAGGTTGACGGAGTATTCCGCCCCGTCCAGGGAGAGGACGGCATGCCCGGCTTCGCGGGCGACGTTGATACATTCGATAGTTTTCATCAGCCCTGTCCTCCTTCCATGAATGCTTTTACGGAGTCATTAAACCGGGGGGGATTTTTCAAAATACGGGCGGCATAATCCGCCGGAACTTCTTCCAGCCCTTGCCCGACAGTAATGACTCCGCGACTGATCATGAATGCCAATGCTTCTTTTGCATGGTCGATCACCGCGGCCAGAGCATCCGCCTGACGGTCTCCCGCAGACGCGGCGGGAGGTGGTGCCTGTTCATCGTTTGCCGGATGGGCATCGTTCGCCGGTGCGCTCCCGGAAGAATCGGAATCCGCGGCGAACAGAAGACGGGAGATTTCCCCGGCGTCCATTGCCATCACGGCGGGCATGCCGTGCCGGTTCTTGGCTTCCCAGGTTGCCCGGTGCTCCGTATAGACGGCCCGGAGCTCCCCGCCCTTAGCCTTGCCCCCGTCCGTGAACGTGGTCACGTAGTTGCAAAATAGGATGGCATCCCCCCATTCCTTGAGCTTTTCTTTGGCGGTGATGGCCTGTTTGGCTGGCGCGTTGATTTTGATGGTGTACATGGTGTACGCCTCCCCTTCCGGAGGGTTCACCGTTTCCACGCGGCAGTGACAAATAACGGCGATGTGCAGTCCCGCGTTCCGGCAGTTGTCAAAGACGGAAAGCAGGTTGACGAACATTTCGCTGGCCTGGGCGTAGCCCTTCCCGTATCCGATGCTTTCAATGGATGAGATTTTTCCGTCCTTGGGGGAGGCGTTGTAGTCCTTGATGACTTGGCGGGCGCACATGTCCCACAGACGGTCTCCCGTGTCGATGACGAGCGTTTTGTAAGGGAGACTTCCGTTCCTGGCTTCCTTGTAAATATCCTGCAAGGCATCCAGCATGGCGCCGTAGTTGTCTACCTGGATGCGGTCCACATTCATGTGCTGGGTGCCCTCTTCCGTGTCCAGGAAGAGGGGAGCGGGCAGCCCTGCCGCCAGCGTGGATTTCCCCACGCCTTCCGGCCCGTAGATGATGACCCGTTGCGGGCGCTGCTGCTTCCCGCGCTTGATATTGTTTAATATCGACATATTATTCTCTTGCTTGATTGTTGTTCCGGGTGTCCGCCCGGCTTCATATAGTGGCGGTCGTCCGTTGGCGCGGACGGCCGCTTTTTGTTTTAGTGATCAAACGGCGTATCAATGATTGCGGCAAAAACGCCCCTCTTTTCATTTCTCTCAAGGAATTCAAAAGCGTGCTTGATACCTTGAGAAATGACTTCCGGATTGCCAGAAAAGCAGGTTCCGGAAGCATACAAAAAACCGCGGGCGGCATTCCATACAATCCTCTCTTTATCAGCTACTTTAGAAACACTGTTGCTGAATGAATTACGATATTCGGAATTGCCGTCATTTTCTTTGACGATCATGCACAATAACGCGGGGGTTTCGCACTGGTTAACAAGCTCTTCCAGGCGGTCATACGCCTCTTTGATCATTTCCACGGTGACGGGTGCCTGTTCGGCGGCGGTGTTGCAGCAGCCTTCTTCCGGCGTGGTTGCCTTCGTATCTTCTTTTTCTCTTTGCATGGTATTTATTTTTTGTTTGTTGTTATTTAGGTTAGTTGGAAATGGTACTTGAGGGGTTCCTCTTCCGTTTTGCGGGAGGTCTGTTCATGTCAACCCCTGTCTGAGAGATTTTCTCCTTAGTCAGAAAGCGGTACACGCTCACGGCAGAAATGCGGTAGTCGCGGGCACTCGTACCAAGGTCTTCTATGTGTTTGTCCCGTAGAAGTTTAATAGTCTTCTTGCGTGACCATCCGCAGGCTGGATGCTGCGCCAGGTCGTTTATAGAGAGTTCCAGCTTTCCATTAAACATGCGGGCGGCTTTCTGTTCATCGGATTCTTCCAAAATCAACAAGCCGCGGTCATGCAGACTTTCAATAGTCTGCTCCACGATAGAAGTTACAAATTGATCCAATCCGTTCATATACACTAAGATTTAACGATGAAATAAATGATCATGCCGCGGGCTTCTTGGGCTGGGAGGGTTAGCGGGCTTTCGCCACTGAACGGGGTGCTACGTTTTTGTAGTAGTCTTCGAGGAACTCGGAGAGCAGAAACCGGGGACGCGTCAACCCGCAAACGACGTGCGTCCGAATCTTTCCGGCTTTTACCCATTTCGCTGCGTTGATGGCGTGAATAGGCTTTTCTCCGGTTTTCTCACGGGCGGCCTTGCATACTTGAGCAAGGGACATTGTCTTTTCGTATTGTGGTTCATTCATGGTCGTTTATAAAAAGGAGTTAATGGCGAAATAGACGATTGTTCCGAACCCTGTTACCAGGGCACAAAAGACAAGGTTCTGGACGATTCCAGGCCGGGGCTTGAGGTCATTTTCCGGCAGGTCCATCGGGCAGCCGTATAGGAATTCTGTTTTTGCGTCGCGGTCTCGGCGCATCCAGTATTGTTCATTCGTCATTTTTCTCATTGTTGTTTAGGGTTGGGGTTAAAGCTCGTACCAGCCGAGCAACTTTAGTTCTTCAACAAGGGCTTCTTCCATGGTTCAGTCGATATGCCCGTCAGGATTATCCGTCGTGGCGTGATCCCGTTCGTACTGCACAAGGGCGTTTTCGAGGGCTGCGGCTGCGGTTTCATGCTCGTTCATGAGCCGTTCGGCCTCTTCGTGGTTCACAGCTACGTCGTCCACTCGGATGCAGCGGTCTTCGATGTCGTATTCGATAATCATATTTACCTTTCTTTTTTTGGATATTATCGTTCTAACAAATCCAGATTTACTATTTCAGCAGAAGAATTCAACAAAATATTTCCTATTTTGTCATTTTTCTCTGGATTAAACCGTTGGATTCTTGGTTTCAGGATGCTTACCCTTGCGAGGTCGGGGAAGCTTGCTGGAAGGAGTCAGGACAAATCCCAGTCGTCGGGCTTCTTGGACAAGAAGGGTCTTGATCACTTCTTTGGGGCGAACTCCCTGTTCGGCATAGGCCAACAGGCAATTCTTAATGCCGTCCTCCATTTTATCGAGTTTGATGATTGAGTACATAGTGAGTTGCGTTTGATGAATTCAAACTACTGCAAACATCTACATTTTGCAAGAATTATTTCTGCATTTGTCAACACCCGCTCATTTTTTAATGTTGCAATATCAACAAAATGTTGTAATATCAACGCATGACGCCAACCAAAGCAGACATTAAAAAATGGCTTAAGGCCTCTGGGAAATCCCGTGAATGGCTCGCAGAACAATGTGGAGTTGACAAAAGAACCGTTGATCTTTGGTTGAGTATCTCTCGGAAGGTCCCATCAAAAGCAATCTTGATCATTCAGCGTCTTATGACGGAGAAGGCCTCTCCCATACTTCCCCAGGTAGAACTTGATTTCACGGACGAGGAATGGGAGGTGATAAGTGCGGCCATGACATCTACACAGCAAACATTCATGGAATTTATCAACAGTGCGTTCCGTAACGCACTCAAAGAGTTCGCAGATATAACGCTTCAGAACGCAGCTAAAGAAAAAGAAGATGCCCGCAAGCAGTTTGTCCCGGAGGAAGCATTCCCCTCTACAATATCAACTAGCAACGAAAGGTACAATCTGTCCGTGATCGGCAATATCGCTGCTGGCGGATTGCAGGCTGGTGACACCATTCCTTATCACATCACCGCAAACCGCCCCCTGGGAAAGGACGAATACGTCTTGCGCGTCGAAGGCAAGAGCATGGAGCCTACTATTAAGGACGGAGCGCTTGTTATTATGCGTAAGCACACCATCCCACCGATTCCCAAAGTGGGAACCATTGTGGAGTATTATGACGAGCGTGGCGTAACATTGAAAAAGCTGGCCAGGAAGAAGAATCCGGAAACCGGGAAGATGGACTACGTCCTACATCCTCTCAACCCTGCATTTGGTGATATTGAACCAATGGACGGCGGCCGCGTTTCCGCCGTGTACGTGGAAACGCTCCAGGAGTGGACAACAATATGACCTACTTTTGTAGCCGATCGTAGCAAATTACCAATAAAGACCTCGCCGTTTTGATCGGTGGGATATTATTTCTTAGTGGCTAAAAAACCACCAAACACAAAGCCACCAGCGAAAAATGGAATAAACAATCCCAAGAATCCTAGAAAAGTACTTGGACTCATATTTGAAATAATCCATTTTAAATTAACTTCTTTGGGCGGTTTCAAAGTTAATTCTTCAGATATTTTTTTTGCTCCATCGGCAGAAATAGTGTACGCTCCACTTCGCTCATAAGAAGGGTAAGCGTATTTCGTGCGAAGGAAAAAATTTTCTATTTCTTTTTCATCTGCTTTGGGAGAATCTTTCATTTTAAAATAATTTAAATTTACATCATTTATTCGATTTGCAATAACACCTGGAGTCATATCTTCTCTAAATTTTATGACATTGGTGATATAGTTTAAAATATACAAACCACGCTCTCCGTTTGATTTATCGCAGTATTTTATTCTTTCAGTATATTCCTTCCAAGATAAGTCGTAAGTAGCTCTCATATCGAGAATATAGGCAATACTTAAACATAATAAAACAATCATTATAATTATTTTCCAGAAAATATTAAAGTGATTTTTATTTCCTTCTTGTATTTTATCAAAATATTTATCAAATTCATTTTTCAATTTTACCTCTGTCCTGTGGCTTAACATGTAAGGAATTTCTTCTTGAGAATTGTTTTGTGAGGAATCTCTATCCCGTATATCTTTAAAAGTAGAAATTTGGAGTATGCCTTCTTGACAACCTTCTTGACATGCTTGAATAATATCATCCACGGAAACTTCTTTAACAAATTTTCCACTATTTTTTGAATAACCATGATCTGCATTGTAAATATCAATTTGATCATTGATTCGTTGGGTCAAAATTTTAGGCACCATATCATTTCGTAACTGTGATACACATGTGACGTAAAATAAGATGTATTGTACCTTTTCTAAAGAAGATCTTTTTATAAAACTAACATGATGAAAATATACAGGCATTGACATAGGATTCATTATATTATTTCCCTTTCTTTTTATGAAAATTATCTTTTAATATATGTCTTATTTCCATTTTTGTTGATGCAGTATCTACCTCCACGTGGTCCTGTGTAAATAGTGCGTCCCTTGGAATCCATATCACTGCTTGGAGTGAACACATCATCCAGGAAGGGCTCGTAACGCGGTTTTGAATAGGACCTACTTGGAACCGTTGGTATTCTTCCACCCTCAGAAGTGGGATCATAAGTCAGTTCTGACTGCCGGATTTTTATTTTAGGAATCTTCCAGCACAATTTACAGCAATCTGCCGTTCCAAGCTCGTTAAATGACCCTTGCCCCACGCCATAATACCGGCATCCTGGAAGGTGTGTCTTCCCGGTCGAACTGATCCAGTAAGAAATTTTCTTATCGGGTTTTTCGGCGGCTGCACCACCCCTTTTTCCGGCTCTCCATTCCCACGGGGGAATTGGATTCGGCTCTCCCCATAGTCCCCTTTTGTCTTTCCGAGCGTCTATTTCAAGCGAGGCAAGCTCATAACTATTTGAGTACTTTTTAAAATGCCATGCCCACCCTTCTTTGACCATTTCATAGTTGATGAAAGAAGCATTGTACAAAACCAGTCCAAGAATGCGCCCGTATTTATCCCGCTTCGTATATTGAACCGTCACGGTTTCTCCCCAAAGCAGCTTCTTCAATGAGTATTTAGCTCCACTGTATCCATCTTGCCCCTTTTCCGGTGCGTCAATCCCGTCCTGGCGAACTTTATGAGCAACCTTCTCTTTTGGCGTTTTCTCCAAAACAGTAATTGTATCACCATCAGTTACATCAATCACAATTCCCCTGATGGTTTCACCAAAGGCAAGGCAGGAGCTTATTATGAAAAATAGCAACCATCTCATAAAAAGATGATATAATGCAAACAACTACAACAAGCAACAACTCTTTAGAGAATAGCTGCACGATAATAGAGCCTCGATCTTTCCTCATTTAGCAAACACTTACCATAATAGGAACATTTTAGTATTAAGTTATTCCTAAAAAGTAGAATCATCAGAAAAAACTTGCCGCTGTTTGCCATTTGGGAAAAATGCCCACATGGATGACATAAAAGACAAAATCCGGGTGTTCCTGAAGGATATGGAAATGAGCAGAGAGGTTTTTGCCGATCTTTGTGGCGTCAGCAAGAGTCAAGTTGATAAGTGGCTTTCCTACCTTCCAATTCCAGAAGCACGGCAACGTGTCATTGAGCGCATCATGAAGGAAGAACATAGCCGTCGTCAAAAGAGTCAGCATGACCCTGACATGGACATTATTGAGGTTCCCTTTCCTCGAAGCCAATTTGACCGGGTTCGAATGACGGCGGACATCCATGGTATGACGATTGAAAAATGGGCTTCCAGGACGCTTATTGCACTCTCCAACGTCCCGCATCATAATTTATGATCCCTATTCCCTGAAGTATCTTTTTAATACTTGTCTAGGCACTACAAAACAAGAGCAGGAAAACCTGCTTAATTAACAATTATATATTTATTGGAAGATCTGTGTAATCATCCTTGCAATATCCGTCATGTCTTTTATTTGAGGTAAAACCTGTGTCAAGGAAGTCCAATAGGATTTCAATCTATATGGTTTGAATTTATTTCCTTTTATCTCAGATTCTAAATCATTAAAATACTCAATAGCTTCTTGATTTCCCGATTCATTAACTATTGTTTTCAATCTGGATAAAACATTACCTAAATCTTTATCAAGATAAGTATTCATTGAATTATTTAAATTAATCCCGGTAACGACAGTAGAATTATTAACATTTTTAATAATCATATTTGAATCTTTATTTTCTTCATCTTCCTTTTTCATTTTGTTAATTATGAGACGTTCAAATTCATAAACTTCAGTAACTATAAATGTTTTAACCATTGCTGCTTCATATTTTTCTACACTTTCGACAGCCTTAAAACATGATTCATAATCTCCTCTTATGCCCCTCCACATCTGGCTCAGCATATTCACGATCCTTCCTAATTCGAACACTAGATTACTAGAATAGTATTCATTTATATATTCTTCACATGTTGATTTAGTAGAAATATAATAGAAAATTTGAGTTAAAGCACCTAGCTTTTCGTCTTTATTGATTGGTAGATTCACTCCTAATCCTTCATCATACTTCCCTTTTCGAGGATTAGCACTTATCCACTCTTTCACGTTATCGAGGGGATATAAATTCAGAAGCTCATCTAGAAACAAACCACCTTTAATTTCTTTTATATACCCCATTAATTCTTTTATGGCGTACTCAATATCATAAAATTTATTTAATTTCTTAAAGTTGGAAAAAGAATTTTCTATTATTTGCAGGTAATTCTTCATATTCTTAGGTTTTTTAAATAGTGTATTCTTAAATTGCTAATTACCTAAAAATATAAAAATATTTTTTTATTGCAAGAAAATTCAAATATTAATTTTCGTCTTCAGGGAAAATCTGCCAATAGGCGGGCACTTCTTCCGGATTGCAGGCCGTCAGGTAGTATTTAATCGTTGTCTTGCTGGTGGTGTGTCCCATGTTTTCCAGCAAGCCGTGCGTGTCTCGATGGGCGGCTAGCCAGTAAGAAGCGTAGGAATGGCGGCAAACGTCGTTTAAATGGCTGATGCCGGCTCCCCGGCGCACTGCCTGCCATTTGCGCTGCCAGTTCTTCGGAGAGAGCTTCCCAGCGCGTTTTTCTTTCGGCACGGTTTCCAGCCATGCCTTGAGGTTCGGTTCAATCTTCACCAATCTCACGGAATTCGTTTTGCTGACTTCCGGTTCAATCCTGATATAGCCATGGGCCAATTTGACGTGCTCCCACCTCAATGCGGTAACTTCTTCAGGCCGGACGCCGGCGAAAAGCAGGACGGCCACCGCTATTTTCATATCTGCCGCATTTACACGCAGGTTTTCCGGCATAGTCCCATCTCCGGAATAGTCCCGGCAGGCATCCAGCAGAGAATGAGCTTGCGCGGGCGTAAGAATGGAGATGGGCGCCCGCTGGTGCTTACGCTGCTTGATTCCTTCGGCGGGGGACTGCACAGCATACTTCTTACTGATGGCCCAGGCAAAAAACGGCTTAATGTGGCGCAATGCGGAATTATATGAAGGAGGAGTCGTTTTCCATCCGGCCAACCATTTTTCAAATTCATCCGGCGTTACATCGTCAATCAAGCAATCTCCAAACCTAGAGGTGAAGGCGCCTAAAACCTGTCTTATACGGGTCCGGTAGTGGGAAGAGGTATCTTGCACCAACTCACGGTAGAGAGGCACCAAAACAGATATTTTGCGGGCATCGCTGGCCCGATGCCGTGTGATGTAATAGTCAATAACATCCTTAAGCGTCACGTCAAACGGTGCTAAACGGGCAAGTTCTTCGATGACGGCATCATATTCTGATCTCGTCATCAATGTTTCCCCCAAACGCAACCCCGCAGCCACGTCTTCCAGGTTGGTAATATATCCCATTGCTTCCGCCTTGGTCGGGAAATACTTTGTTTCCCTCTTTCCGGTTCCGGAAAGCTTGACAGGGATGCGAACCTGCCAGCGTCCGCTTTGAGCGTGCTTCACCGGAGTTATTTTCAGGCGTTTCATGATGCCCTCACAGTACGCCAATTTTACGCCAGAACGGAATCAAAAAATGATATTTGGTCAGCATTTATGGCTATTTTTCCATGGTTTTTCACATTTCCGGCTCCAAAACAGGCAAAAAAGAAGCCCTGTAAGTCATTGAACTTACAGGGCTTTAGAAAATTAATGGCTCCCCCGGTTGGGCTCGAACCAACGACCTAGTGATTAACAGTCACCCGCTCTACCGCTGAGCTACAGGGGAGTTTGCGTTCCATGGAGCGCGGAGGGATTTTTACTGGAGGCACAGGCGTTTGGCAAGTACTTTTTTGTTTCTGTAGGCTTTTTGACGCAAAAAGGCTTCCGCGGCGTGGGCATGCCAACGGTGTTTCTTGACCTTTGAGGGGAGAATGCCCAGACTTTCAGCGACATGAGTGAACATCACCATCATATTGCTGTTCTGGCCGGCGACGGCATCGGGCCCGAGGTCATGGCGGAGGCCCTGAAAGTTCTGGACGCCGTAAGCGCCAAGTTTGGATTTACCGTGAGCCGCAAGGAGGCTTTTGTGGGCGGCGCGGGCATCGACCATTGCGGCAAGGCCCTTCCGGAAGAGACCATCCGCGCCTGTGAAGAGGCGGACGCCGTCCTGTTCGGCTCCGTAGGCGGCCCCAAGTGGGAACACCTTCCCGCCAACGAACAGCCGGAGCGCGGCGCCCTGCTGCCGCTGAGAAAGCATTTCGGCCTGTACGCCAACCTGCGCCCGGGCGTATGCCTGCCTGCCCTGACCCACGCCTCTCCCATCAAGAATGAATTGATCGAGGGCGGTTTTGACATTTTATGCGTCCGGGAACTGACCGGCGGCCTGTACTTCGGCCAGCCCCGTTTCCGCGAACAGGAGGGGGACGACGAAGTCGTCGTGGATACCATGCGCTATCACAAGAGCGAGATGGTGCGCATTGCCAAAGTGGCGTTCGAGGCCGCGCGGGGGCGCCGCAAGCGCGTCACCAGCGTGGACAAGGCCAACGTGCTGACCAATTCCCTGCTGTGGCGCGAGACGATGATTGAGGTTTCCAGGGATTATCCGGACGTGGAACTGCTCCACATGTACGTGGACAATGCCGCCATGCAGCTGGTGCGCAATCCCCGCCAGTTTGACGTGCTGGTGACGGAGAACCTGTTCGGAGATATTCTTTCCGATGAAATGGCCATGATTTGCGGCTCCCTGGGCATGCTGCCCAGCGCCAGCCTGTGCCAGGGCGCGCAGGACAACGGCCTGTTCTTCGGCCTTTACGAGCCCTCCGGCGGTTCCGCCCCGGACATTGCCGGCAAGGGCATTGCGAACCCGATCGCCCAGATTCTTTCCCTCTCCATGCTGCTGCGCTACTCCCTGGGAGAAAAAGCCGCGGCAGACGCCATTGACGCCGCCGTCCGCCGCGTGATTGACCAGGGCTGCCGCACGGGCGACCTGGCTACGGGCGCTCCCGGAGAAATCCGCGTGAATACGGCGGAAATGGGGGATGCCATCATCGCAGCCCTGTAAAAGGGCCGTTTTTCCGGCTCCGCAGGCGCTTCCATCCCCTGCGGGGCATTTTTCCTTCCGGAGGAAGGCTGGACTGTTCCTCTGTTTTTTCCTCACTTCCGGATTTCTCCGGTTCTTCATCCACCTATCATGAACGTTCTTATCATTGGCCAGGGAATCGCCGGCAGCTGCCTGGCGTGGGAGTTGAAACGCCGCGGCGCGGATTTCACGATTGCGGACCGCCCCATCGCGGAAACGGCCTCCCGGGTGGCGGCCGGATTGGTGAATCCCCTGACGGGCCGGGCCTTCCGCCCCGGCTGGCGGCAGGAGGAATGCCTGTCCGCAGCGGAGGCCTTTTATCCGGAGACGGAACGGGAACTGGGCGGCTCCTGGTGGCAGAAGACCCCTATTTTCCGGGAACTGGAAACGGAGGACCAACTGGAAATCTGGCAGGAACGCCAGACGGCCCCGGAGTCCTGCGCCTATGCGGGCCCCCTTTTCCCATGGCCTGAACACTGGGAAGGCCGCGGAAAAGCCGCCTATACGCGCGGCTCCGCCGTGCTGCACGTGGAGGACATGGTCAACGCCATGCGGAGGTTTTTCACGAAACAGGGCCGTTTTGTGGAAGCGGACGTGTCCCCCGCGGATATCCGTCCGGATGAAAACGGCCTTTTCCATTGGAACGGCCAGACGTTTTCCCATATAGCTTGGTGCACCGGCTGGGAAGCCGGATGCCACCCGGACATGACTCCCTTGAAGGGACGCCCTTCCAAGGGCACTATTCTGGACCTGGACCTGAAGGAGCTGGACTGGCACGCCGGCATCCTGCACTTCGGCCACTGGCTGGTTCACAACGGTTCTTTCTGGCGCTTCGGCGCCACTTACGCGTGGGCGTGGGACGCTCCCGACATTCCGGAAGCCCCCGCCGTCCAGGAATTGATGCTGGACCTCGTCAAACGCTATTCCGGGGAGACGGGCTTCCTCCGCGCCCGAGCCGCCGTGCGCCCCATCATCCGGCGCAGCCAGCCCGTCGCCGGGCCCATTCCCGGCCTGAACGGCCAGTTCGTCTTCTCCGGACTGGGCAGCAAGGGAGTGACCACTTCCCCGTGGGCCGCGGCCCAGCTGGCGGAACATCTTGTGCACGGGGCGGAACTGCCGCCGGACCTGCTGCCCGCCGCGCTATGGAAATAATGCGGCGCGGTTCCCGTACTTCCTTGAACGGGACAGCTATTTTCCTTGTCAAAACGCCCTGAACACGATTACATGCGGCCTTATATGCGAGCGGAGAACGAGAACTGGGGAGATACGGTACGGGAGCATTTGTTTGACCAGCGCGGCGCCGTGATGGTGCACTGGCTGATCCTGCTCAATGTGGTCGTCTTTATCCTCGGGTTTTTCTTCCAGGTGGATATTCCACGGGATATTTACCCGCCGGGCCGTCTGGACCTGATCCAGCTTTACGGGGCCTACAGTGAATACACGTGCTTTCATGAAGGGGAATTGTGGCGATTGTTCACCTACCAGTTCCTGCACGCCAATCTGGGGCACATCATGTTCAACATGATCGCCCTGTGGTTTTTCGGGCCGGTCGTGGAGGAACGCTTCGGCCATCTGCGCTTCCTGCTGTATTATCTCTTCTGCGGCGTGGCGGCGGCCCTGTTTTCCTCCCTGCTGGGGTACATGGGGTTCTTTGATCCGGAATGGCGCTTCATTCCCATGGTGGGGGCCTCCGGCTCCATTTATGGCATCATGGCCGCGTGTGCGGTGCTTTTTCCGCGCGCCCGGGTGCAGCTTCTGTTCCCTCCGGTCAATTTGAGCGTGCGCCAGTTCGCCCTGGCCGTCCTCGGCATCGCCTGCGCCGTCATTATTTTCCAGTGGAACAACGCGGGCGGGGAAGCCGGACACCTGGGCGGCATGTTCGCCGGGTTCATCCTGACATTGCTGATCCTGTGGAAGGAAAAACTGTCCTCTCCCAGGCGGCGGGTCGTTTCTTCCTCCCACCATTCCACCTCGCACTCCGCACGCCGCCCCGCCGGTAACCATCCCTCCGAAGAGGAGGTGGATGAAATCATGGAAAAAATATCCCGCTCCGGCCTGTCCAGCCTGACGGAAGAGGAACGGGAAGTTCTCCGGCGCGCCTCCCGCCGTTGAATTATTTGTTAGATATTCCCCGTATTTTTGTTATTTTTCTTTCTTTTTCATTATTTCCTCCTAGCATGGAGGAATGATGACGCGGCTGTATTCCTCCACCGTTCTGGGCGTGGATGGCGTAGAAGTGGAGGTGGAAGTGGATTTTCGCCCCATGGCGGAAAAACGCACCTTTATCGTGGGGCTGCCTGATGCGGCCGTGAAGGAGAGCGGGCAGCGCGTGGATACGGCCATCCAGAACAGCGGGCTGCCCTTCCAGCAGGGCGTTTTCGTCGTCAATCTGGCTCCGGCGGATTTAAGGAAGCAGGGACCGGGGTTTGACCTCCCCATCGCCCTGGGAATGGTCGCCGGAGCGGCGGAAAGGGACATGGACGCTTCTTCCTGGTGCATCGTGCACGATGTACTTAATGCCTATGAAACACTAAATAACTGTATTTCCAATATGTTTTGAGACATTTAGTGTTGCAATAATCATATATAAGCAATATAAACGTCTTGCAGTTTGTCTTGCACTTCATCATGGCATCCCTATTCAAAAGAGACTCGTCGAAGTATTGGTACGCCTCCTGGCGTAGTGGCGACAGGAAAAGGCTTGTGTCGACGAAGGTACCAATTCGAGGGGCTGTGATCAATGGAATAAAGGAAACCCCTTCTCAAGCTCGCTACCGCGCCCAGGTTGTTGCGGACGGGTACGAAGCTGCAGACAAGGAAGGAACGCATGCTGCCAAAGTCAAGGCTGCTATCGCCAGTCTGGCCGGAGAAAACCAAACAGAAATACCCAGCGTCCGGGACTACCTGAACAACTACATTGAAGCGAGGGAAGGACAGGTAACAAGAGGGACGACCATCAACTCCAAAACTGCCATCAAGCTCTTTCTGGAACATATGGGGCGCCGGGCTGATCTTCCTATTACGGCGGTCAAAAGGTCGGACATCAAAGACTTCATCAATGCACAACTGAAATCGGTAAGACGTAGCACCGTGCGAAAATACATGACTACACTATCACCAGCCTTCATGGCGGCCCTGGATAGTGAAATCATCGACAAGAACCCATGCTTCCGGGTAAGTATTCCTGACTCCAACGCTATTGAAGACGTGGACAAGGAAGCCTTTTCAGTGGAAGAGGTTCATAGAATGGTGCAGACCCTCCCGCCTGAATGGCGCAGCATGGTCATCTGCTGTATCTACATGGGCGGCCAGCGGCTTGGAGACGTGGCAATGCTGACCTGGGATCAGATTGATATGAAACAGGGCATCATTGCCCTCAAAACAGCCAAGACGGGGCGCCCTATGCGAATCCCCATCGTGGCGCCCCTCCGCCAGCACCTCGCGTCTTTATGTCCCACAGAAGGATATGTGCACCCTGTTATCGCAAATAAGTACAGCCGGAATGGAGCCGGTGGTGTCTCCCAGCAATTCCGGAAGGAACTGGAATACGCAGGCATTGTCACCAAGCTGGAATCCATCAAAGGAGCCCGCGCCCGTTCTGTCTCTCCAAAAACGTTCCACTGCCTACGGGCTACGGCAGCAACCCTACTGCATGCCGCCGGCGTGGACGCGGCCCTTGCCCGTGAAGTAGTGGGCCATGACTCCGAAGCGGTTCACCAGCTCTACATCCGTCCAGATGACGAGCAGCGACGGGCAGCCCTTGAGAAGCTGGCGGAAGCTATGACCCCGCCGGGGGCGGAACCAAAGGAGCAACAGGAAGCCCCTTGAGAAGCGAGCTGAAAGAATGCTCAACTTTGGTCTCCACTTTCTCCGGTGCATAGGCTCCGGTCATCTTGTTGAGCTCGGCAATGGCGCCCAGCTTGGAGGGCATCTTGATTCTCTCCGTTGAGCTATTCTCTCCTGTCGTTACAGAATGCTCTTGGCACAAATCGGAATCGTCATCTACCTCATGAAGCGGTGTTGTAACCACGCGGGAAAGCCAGATCATCCGCTGTTGTTTGGTCAGGATAAGCGGGCTTTCCACCTCTTTGTTCAGCTCTTCCAAGTACTCCTTCACCTTAACATTACTTAGCAAGCGGCTTGCCAGAGCATCCACGGTCTTGTCTTTTTTCGTGCTGCAATCGTAGGCTTTCTTGTAAGCCTCCCGCTGGCTCAATCCTTCAAACACGCCGCGGACAAATGTCTTCTGTTTCTCCGTCAAATCTTTCATGGTTAAACTATAACTTAAAAATCTCTGTAGGTGAACTCTGAACCGGGACAACGCAAAATTTGCCCCGTTGGCTCCATCCCAGGTGCCGAAGTAGTCTGTCCGTCGTCTTGACTCCTTGGGGAGTGACGTAGAACTTTCGGCGCACCTGTCCGTTGGTGATGGGTTTGCGGAACACGGTCACGTCTCCGCTGTTGATGAGATAGCCAAGAAGCCTTCCCGCGGAGGGAAGGCTGATTCTGACGTGGTTGGCAATCATTCCGGATGTAGCCCCAGGGAACCGGGCAACCGTCGTCAGGACGGCCACCTGTGAAGCTAGGATGCGCTCTCCGGTGCAGCAAATGCTCACATCGTTCAATAACTCCAATGCGGATAATGAGGCTATTTTCATGGCATTAAACTTCCCTGTAGGTAGTGGCGGCAGCATCCCATTTCAGGTCAATGTAACCGGTGCTTCCGTGACGGTTCTTGCCGATGATGACCTTCGCCTCCTTCGGGTCGGCATCCCGATCACTGGCAGAGGGCCTGTAGAGCAGCATGATCTGGTCGGCATCCTGTTCGATGGATCCGGAATCCCTCAAGTCAGACACACGGGGAACCCCAGCGTCTTTTCCTGCCCGCTTCTCCACTTCCCGGTTTAACTGTGCCAGGACAATCACCGGAATATTTAGCTCCTTGGCCAGGGCTTTGAGGCCGGCGGAAATCTCCGATACCTCCCGTTCCCGGGAAGCGCCGCGGCTGGAAGGATTGGCAAGCTGCAGGTAGTCCACGCCGATACACCTCACGCCATGGTCTGCCACCATACGCCGGGCGGTCGCCTGGATCTGGTCAATCCTTAAGGCGGGGCGGTCATCCACGAAGAAAGAAATCCCTTTTATCCGGCGGACAGCACCAGTGAAAGCGCCCTGCTGGTAGGTGGTCAGCTTCTGCCCACGCCGCAAAGCCATAGGATCGATGCCGGACTGTCCGAACATGATGCGCTCCAAAATCTGCACCTTGGACATCTCCAGGGAAAACATGCCTACCGGGGTTCCCGAATTGGCGATATTGAGCAGGATATTGGTCATGAACGAAGTCTTGCCCACGGCGGGCCGGGCTCCGATGACGATCATGGCGGTATCTTGCAGTCCGTCCAAAACGCGGTCCAGCTTCTGGTAGCCGGTAGGAATCCCCTTCACCTGGCCGGGGTGCTTGATGCGGTATTCCATGTTCTCAATCACCTGATGGATGCCGTCACTGATGTTGACCACGGCTTTTACTCCGCAGGTCTCCCGCATGGAGGACATGAGCTTTTCAGCTTCCGCCAGAGCCTCTTCCGCGGTGGATGTCAAATCCTGAAGCTTTTCCAAGCCGGAGATGAACAGGGCTGCCATGTCGCGTTTCTTTTTGGACGCTGCCAGAATCGTCACGGAGGACTCGAACTTGTAGTGGTAGGCATAGTTGGTGGATAGCTCGACCAATCCAATATGGCCTCCTACGGATTCAAGTTCCCCGGCAGTTTCCAGGTGCTGAATCAATCCGGTGATATTGCACATCTCCGGAGTCCTGGACAGAGCCTCAAAGGCACTCCATACCTTCTGGTGCGCCGGAAGGGCAAAATGGTCTTTCGTGAAGCCTTGGTCGATCAGGGTGCCCACCTTGTCGACGCTGTAAATGCAGTTGCCAAGAACGGTCTTCTCGGCGTTGAGTTGTGTTTCTGTAAGTTGCATAAAATATTGAATGTTTGTTGTTAGAATTGTCTTCCAAGGTCAGCGCTATCAGGGAATGGGTCTCTATCTCTGTTTCCAGGGGGTAGCGGATGATTGGAGGCGTAACTGACGGCAAAATTGATGGCGTCAGATTTCCATTTGACCGCAGTGATTGGGATTTCTCCGCGTTTCCAATCTGTCAGGTCCCGCTTGGCGAGATATGCCGTTGCACAATCCGGAATCTGGTCAGGAACTAAACGCACCCTGCCCGCAAAAGCCGCAGACCGAAGATGGGCTTCGACTTCTTCCACTGTGCACGGAGGGGGGATAGAGGGGGATGGATTATTTTCTTCCACTTCTCTTTCCTTTCTTTCCTTTTCTTTTCCTTTCTTTTCGCTTTCCGGCGGAGCGTCATTTGCTATCCGAGGTTGGTTTCCTACGTTGGAACCAACGTTGGTTTCCGGAATAGGTTCCGAGCTTGGTTTCCGGCCTCCCTTCCGTCCGTTGGCACGTGCGATTTCCCTTTTGCGCTCAATCTCTCTTTGAGCGTCGGCAGGGTAAAAAGAAATGACAAGGTCGTCCCCGTCCCAGCGGAAAAGGCCGCAGGACTCCGCCACTTCGGAAGCCATGACTCCGCATGTCTGCATCCAGCGACGATCTCCCCAGGACCGGGCCCCGGTAATACGCCCCATGTTTTCCTGGTCGCAAGACCAAGCCATCAGTGAAAACCAAGTGGCTCGTTGAACAGGTTCGGCGCCGACATACTCACTGGAGCGGGCAACATATAATGGAACGTTAATATATTCCATATTTTATTTATCTTCAATTTTTCCTTTAGCGCAGAAGTGATTTGGTCTTTCCCATCTGTCGATTAAAGAACATGCTCTAAACATTTTATCGGAAGATTGTCTTCGTCCGTAAACACATTCAGAACATCGAACCACCTCGACAATTATTCCTGCACTTAGTTTGTCCAAAAATTGTATTGCATGATCCCATGAACACGAAGGTTCTCGTGAACGGAGTCCATACAAAACCCAGTTAAAATATGGATCCGGATTTTTATATATAACCTCAGCAGATTTTTGTGTTAGTTGGGAAGAAGAGTCTATAAGAAAATGAGAAACAATAGCATCTAATTCTTCTTCAGTTATTCCTACCGTTTCGGCAAGTAACACAACTTGTTTAATATAATCCATGGTTTAAGTCAGTTTTAATTGTTCACACCTCTCGCGGACGTAATCCAGCACCGTGCCGGCGTCCTGGTGTTTGATATGGAGTAGGAAATCCGGCTTGCCGAACTCTTCTACCCAAAACTCTATTTCCGGGCCTGTGAGGTCAAAATACACGCCGTAGCGGCCTGTACGCCCCAGTTCCCCCTTGATGCGGCAAAGCTCCTGAATGCAGCGGTGTTCTTCCTGTCTTGGCGTGAGATCGCCAAAATCCAACCGTCTCCATTCTTCGCCGTCCCATACGGGGCGAGAACTAAAACCGTCAGGCGTCATTACTAGCCTCCTTTCCATGAAGTTTTGCATTAAGCCACCTCTGCGTGACCAAGCCGTAGGTATCACCACGTAGCCGTTTCAGCCTCCGCATGATGGACCTTATCCGGTCTCGTTCAACAAGGTCGCCCGAATGGTTTTCAAGAAGTTTGACCAGATTGCTTTCCTGTAAGAAAAGCTTTTCATAAACTTCCAGAAGAACGTCTGTTTCCTGTTGAGGTGTCATGCGGTCCTCCTTTCCTTTTCTGCCTTTCCAGACAGAATGCGTTCGAGGTCGCTTCGTTTGTAAAAACACCGGAGGCGGCACCCGCGGGCGGTCCTCATGCGGCATTTGAACTCCTGGACCCTGCCTCTCTTGGCAAGCCTGTAGATGTAGCTGCGAACGGTTCCAAGCAAGCGACAGGCATCTGTAATGCTGACAAACCCGGCAGGAATCCGCTTGGCTTCCGGGGCGTAATCCTCCAGGAACCTGCCCACGTCCTCATGATGCCAGTACAGGCCACCTTTCCGGACATGGACATATCGGGCGTACCTGTTGTGCAGGGCATGCCGAACGGAAGCCGGAGAGCATCCCAGTTGTTTACTCAAGTCACGGGTAGCTATCCATCCCTCTGGCGGAGCATCGGCTTTTCCCAGACGCTGGGGAGGGAATTGAATAAGCGGGTGCTCAATGAGATTATTCCCGTGAACGTCCTCGAAAGTACGGAGACCAATCATTGAGCCCTCCTTCTTTTAGAGTGTTGCCGACGTTTTCTGGCGATTTCCCTGGTGTAGAGGTTTTTAACCGCCTCATCCAAATAGCCTTTTAAGTCCAGGTTGAGTTGCCTATCTTCAAAAAAGTCAGAGAAAATACCTTTGAGAGCAACGCAAGCTAGAAATTCTTCCTCACTTCTGGCCAACCCATTCTCTATTGCGAACGTAGCGGTATCATACATGGATTGAGAGATGGGGATTTTCAAGGTAACAATCTTCATTACCTGGGTCCTCCTTTCCCGATCAATGCTTCTTCCAATGCCAAGTGTACGCCCTTGGTGAGAATGTCGGAAATGAACTCTTCCGGGGTTTTCCCCGCCTTGGCAGCCTTCGCCTTCAAGATTCCAAGGATGCCGGGGGCAAGGTCAATGGTGATTTTTTGTCGTCTCACCTTCATTACTTCGCCCCTCCTTTCATGGAAGCAAGCGTTGCGGCAAGGGCGGGATTGGAGGTTGCGTCTTCAGCGAGGTAGAAGGACTTCTTGGCACTTTCCAGAGCGCGGCCAAGCAGTTCCGTCGCCATGAGATAACGTGTCTGCTTCATGCAAACTCTTCCTTCCTCCCATCGGAAGCCGCCGCTATTGATGGCAGTGAACGCAGCAAGGGCACTCATATCATCATCGTCAATTTCTGCTAGAGCAAATAAGGTCTTCCGCCTCTTGTCTAAAACCTTGAGGGGGATTTCCTCTTCAAACGCATCCGCCGCATTTTCCAGAAGGATGGCAGCATCCTCGAAGGCTTCTTTCACGCCATTGACAACCTCTTCCTGGCCGTCATCGGCATAAAACAAGGAGTGGAACATGTCCAGAATGGCTTCTGCAGCGCCCCGGAGCATGCAAGCATTCTCTCCGAAGGCTATCAAATCCTCTTCATCGTACCGTTTCTTCCTCGGGGCGGCAGGCTTCTTGACTGTCTTGGCTGTCTTGGCAGCCTTTGCCAGTTGACAGGACTTCCTGTCTGTCGTACTTACTGGCTTGTGAGCAATGATAGGATTAGCCGTCTTGCCATTATTCACAACATCGGCCCCTTTCCCGTTGCCGCGGGAGAGGGGTTCTGCATTTGTCAGTAGTGCTGTAGTCGTATTCGTAGCGATCATAATCGTATTCTTTCTATTCTTGTTTATTATCAATTAACTATTACTGATTTTTCAGGTTCAATCGACGCGCCCCAGATGGAGGCGCGAAGGAATATCAGTCTTCATCAGCCAAGGTGAAGGCTTCGTCATCCAGTTCAAAAACGCCCAACCAGGGAGCCTTAATGAAGGCGACATAGAAATTTCTCTCGTCCTTGCGCCGTACCACAACAAATTCGTCCTCTGGGGAAAAACGATAAGTTCTGCCGCGATTAGGCATGGTGATGATAAGCTGGGAATTTAACATCACCCTGTCGCCCGTATCAAAGGGCTTTGCTTGAATTGGGTTTAATGCAGTATCAATATTACTTGTGTTCATTGTATTATGTATTTTTCTATTGGTTTTATCCCTCGAACCGCGAGGGGCGGGACGGTTTTGGTAAACCGTCAAAAGCTTGTGGAGCGAGAAAGTCGGGAGAAAATCTTCATACTTCAATTTCTCCGGGGTGGGCTTCCAAGTACGCTTCCAGGCTCTTCTTCTGGATCCTGACGAACGGGCGTTTGCGGGTAGTCATAGAGCCATTGCGGAACTTGAGGACTGTTGTCTTGATGGGCATGTCTTGCTCTTTCGCATCCTCCATAATCCGCCGCAGGGATTCGCGGGAGATTCCGTACACATCCTCAATATCCTTGGGGCAGTACCATTCCCTTCGGTCAGTGATTGGTAATCGTTTAGGCATTGGGTGATAATGGTTTAAAGCTTATGCCAGCCGAGCCGGATAAATTCTTCAATCAGGGCGTCATCCATTAGGCCGCGGGCTTCTTGGGTTGGGGATTCTTCTTCCGGGCTTGGGGAAGCCCGCGCCTTTTGAGAATGTCAAGGAAGGCGTCTTCCGGAGCCTTCCCGGATTCAACGCACTCTTGGATGAGTGCTTTGCTTGCCGCCTTGTCTTCGGCAATTTTTTCGATGGGGATTTTGATTTCGATCATGGTTGTAAATCGTGTTTCTGGTTTCTGTATTACGAAAAAAAATGTATCTGTCAACGATATTTTCAAAATATTTTGTATAACACTCGCAAAAAGGACTTGCAGATTACTAAAAATCTCGTATTGTTAAGGGCATGGACGCCCTAAAGCAGGAGATTCAGGAATGGCTCAAAGTGACCGGGAAAAGCAGGAAGTGGTTAGCAGATCAGCTTTTTGTTGACAAACGAACTGTGGACGCATGGCTTTCTACTGCTGGTAAAATTCCTCCTGCCAAAGCGGAGTTGATTAAAAAGCTGATGGAGCCATTGTCTCCAGGCGTGACTGGTGAATGCCGTGGTGCCCTGGACCTTGTTCTGAAACTGGACGCTGAAACCTACGGTCAATTTGCTGCCTGGGCTGCGCAAAGCGGATTTGAACCTACGGCGGACGGTATTGCCAAATGGGCGGTGCAGGTGGCTCACATGGCAGGGGAACAGGGCTCTCGATCTCCGCGCAAAACACAGGACGCGGACTAAGGCTCTTTCATAGCCAGGTATATGGTGGTGTTGGGTTGTTATCTTCATAACTTGGTTTTTTATTGGATTGCGAAAACATTTTTTCCTCTATCTCTAACAAAAGTCAATAAATATTTCCCGTTGGCGAAAATATCCAAGAAAAGCCTTGCCAAGATTTCCTGTATGCGAAAAATGCACGCATGGATGACCTCAAGGCTAAAATCAGGGTTTTCTTGCGGGATACCCGCATGACTCGCGAAGAACTGGCACACCGCTGTGCTGTCAAAAAGGGCATGATAGACAAATGGCTGTCTACGGTTCCCATTCCCGCTGACAAGCAACGGCTGCTGGACAACCTTATTGATAGCCACTACGCCAAAGTATACAGGGAAACAGACGTCCATATCAGGGTCTCCAACGAGCGTTACCGGCTTATCCAGATTGAGGCGGCAAGACGGGGGTTGACGACGGAAGAATGGCTTGACGCTACGTTGCATCTGCATACTGCCATGCCATACCGAGGATAGCAGGATGCTTCGGGGAAATCTGGTCTGTGATGGCTTTGTCCGCATGGGGTCAATTTGCGCTTTCCGCACAGAGCGGTCAAGATGATTCTGCGGAAGCGTCAAACTGTTGTCTTATTTATGTGTTGACAATTTGCAATAATCGCATAATATCAAGACATGAGGGTAACTAAAGATGAGATTAAAAACTGGATGAGGGAGAACAATCTTGAACGGGCATGGCTTGCAAAGGAGTGTGGTGTCAGTAAGGCAACGGTGGATACATGGTTGTCGTCAGATCGGGGGGTTCCTTTTAAGGCTCAATTGACTATTCAAACTCTCATTTTCAAGACTACAGGAAAGAAGGAGTACGGCCCCGAATACCTTCATAAAGCTGAAACGGACACAAAGTTTCGTCTTCCGGTGGAAATGGACATGACTACCCTTCACAAGGCCGAGCAGGAAGCTTACCGCCGTGGAATGAAACTTTCCGAGTACTGCTCTCTAACCGTAAAATGGTGTGCCGACCGGCCCCAAATCGACCTTAGAGAGAAAGAGGAAAGCGGTCATCAGAGCTATTTTCGCACAGTAAATCCTGTGCCTGCTCAAGAGGCGGAGGTCATCGGTAATATTGCAGCAGGCAATTTGGAAGAAGGAGATACGATACCTTTTATGATCCGTACAGACAGGCCGCTCGGAAAAGGAGAATACGTGTTGCGGGTCAACGGGAAATCCATGGAGCCTAGAATCATGGACGGTTCTCTTATCGTGGTGAAGAAATATACCGTTCCCCCCATTCCCAAAGCAGGAACAATCGTGGAGTACAATGACGAACGAGGCGTCACTCTCAAAAAACTGGGACGCCGTAAAAATCCGGAAACCGGCAAGCTGGAATATGTTCTCAAACCGATCAATCCGGAGTACAAAGACATTGTACCAATGGATGGAGGACGTATATCAGGCATCTATGTAACAACCTTGACGAATTGGAGCAGGATATAACTATGCACCTTATTCGGTGCATAGTTATATAAAATTATCACGAAATAATGATTTAAGGCTTGCATTTTCCGACGGAGAAGTCATTATTTGCTCACTTTACGTTAGATTGCTTCGCCCCTTGGCCTTCGGGCCAGGGGCTTTTTTGTTGTTTTTCTTTAGGCAATAAGCTAATTTCCCAGAACAACTATTAGAAGAATAAAAAGCCTATCACTTTATGAACAAAATCATTCACTCTCTCACAGCGTCTGTCATGGTGTTTTCTCTTGTATCATGCTCTTTATTTTCATCTGGCAAGCAAACTGTTAAGATAGTAGCAAATGATCCTAATGCTACTATCTTCGTCAATGGTGAACCAGTAGGTAAAGGAATTGTCACCGCTACCTTGAAAAAGAACAAATCTGCCGCCGTTACCGCAAAATTAGGAAACAAAAACGGTGTAGCTGTTGTTGACAGCGAGCTTTCTACTACAGGTGTTCTTGACATTGTCGGCGGTTGTATTTTTCTCTTACCATTCCTTGGTTTCTGTAGTGGAGGAGCTTGGCAATTAGAGCAAGAAACAGTAGCAGTTAATGTAAATTAATTTGTCTGAAGCGGGAGAAGGGGCAACTCCGAGATTTGTGGCTGGAACCGTAAGCAATATTATACCATCATGAAAAAAATCCATATCATAGCACTCTATCTGTTCGGTTTTATAGTATCTGCTTCATTAGGCACTATAGCTTTCCAGTTTTTTGAAATTGGAGAAAATCTGCAAAGAACAAACCGCGATACTGATAAAATATCAACTGGTCTTAATAACATTGATTTCACTCTTAGCAGAATTAGAGAACTGTTGAGCAATATACAGTAATTAACAGTCACCATCTCCGCGTCCTTTCCTTTCGCTCCTTCTTCTCCTGTTTTTCCTCGTTGATAGTGCGCTGAAGGAAGGGGCGCACCATATTACCAACAGCGGAACAAGACTGAAGAATGCCGCTCAACGTGCTGGTCAACTGCATCGTGCTGTTGACGCCGCGGCCAAGTCCGGTGCCTGCCGCCCCAAGGCGGATAGTATCGGCAATCGCCAAGGCCATTTCCTCCCCGCTCAACTTGTCCGCATTCCCGAACTTCTTGACGCAGCGCATCCAGCCGCGAAGGTTGAACAGCATGTCATCCAGTAGCCCTGTCTTGATAAAGCTCTTGCCGTTGCCGGTGATCAGCTTGTTGAGCTGACTGCTTGCCTCTTCCAGCGTCGGCCCCAGGATGGGAAGGGTATTGAGCAGTCCAAGGCCGGACAACCCGGTGATGGCGTTGTAAACCAGCCATTCCGGCAACTCGTCATCATCCGGCCCATTCCCACGCATTAAATCCAGCAGCATCAAAATAACCTGTTCAACACTGGACATCGTGGAAATCCACAGCAGCTTTTTGCCAAGCCTCTTGACAGCACTTTCTCCTTCTGCCCGGGATTTCTCTCCAATAGCTACGGCCATGCCCACCTTGTTGAGCATTTCGCTGCCCATGTAGGCGCTCGTCTTCACCCAGATGTTATTCTTCCCCAAGGCTGCCATCATGGAACGTTGCGTCAGCCGCTGGGGCTGTCCGACAAGCTCCAGGGCATTCTTCACGGTCTGCTCGCAAATCTCCCTCATCTGCTCTTCCGTCATGGGCTCTGCGGCTCCCCGGTTGTTGGCTTCCAGGTCCTGCCAAGTCAGGTTATACAGCGCGGTCATGCTGGCGCAGTTGGACCACACATCCATGTGTTCAATGGCGGACATCCCGAAACGGGACAGGCTGGCCAAGCGTGTCCAGGTGGCATCCGACCCCTTGCGCATCAGCTCCGCAAACTGCCTGTCATCCCGGTAGCGGGCCTGGAAGGCAGACAGATGCAACATATCCCTGTACCTGATTTTCCCGCGTCCCATCCTGTCCAGAATCAGTTGCTTAATAACCCTGGCCGGACTTTTGAATGCCGATGCGTGCATCAGGGCGGAAGGCTGCTTGGCAATCGTCGTCAAGGCAAGAGACAGCACGCTCACGGCATGGGCACTCTGGCACATGCTCACCAGACTGGACAGGGAACGCTGCGTCACCGCTTCCACCACTCCGGCGCCGTCCAGCAAGTCCAGCATCTGCTTGATCGCCTGGAACCTGTTGTCGCCAAGCTTCTGGTTCAAGGCATTGGCAAACTTCCGATCAGCCAGCAGGCGGCGCCACTTGGCCGTCATCCTGCCCATGATTAGGTAATTATTCTGCTGGGCACAAGCAGAAAGGAACACATTGCTCGCCCCCATGCTCAAATTCACCTCGTCCCTGTGACTCACGCGCTGAATCAGCATCCCGTACCGGGTGCCGGTCCCCCTCTCTGCGTCCATGGCGTCCCGATCCTGGTTGATGCGGGAAGAATCCCTGAATCTGCCCGGCCAGTAATTTTCCTGCAGGGGGAAGGGAACCCCTTCTCGCCGCTCAAACTCTTCGGCAACCCCGCTTTCTGAAAGAAGACCGCGCATCTTGTAGCCGTAGGCCAGCGCGTCGGCGCCCACCTCACGGCGCAGGGCGTCCAACACTTCCGACGTGTAGCCGTTGATGCGTGCATTCTCTTCGTAAAAAGGCTGCTCATAAGTAAGGATGGCATTGAGCATTTGGTCCGCGCTGGCTATGATAGGCTTCTGCTTCTTGAGGTATTCCCGGCTCACCTGCACGCGGCTGCGCTTCTTTCCTTTCTTTCCGTCGATGCGCGGCGGAGGATTCAGCGCGGCATAAAGGGCGTCCTTGAGCGGCAGCAAATCATCCTCTTCCACAATATCCTCCGTGGGCCACCCCTTGTTTTCCGCTTCTTCCTGCAGGCGGTCCCGCTCTACCTGCCGTTCCTCCTTGCTCATGGATAGCCAGCGCTGGGCTTCCTCCACCGTCAGATCAAGAGAGTGTGTTGCCACCTTCTTGCGCACGATGGTGGTCCGGCGCGTCCTTTTAAGACCCTGAATAAAGTCGGCTCTTTGGCGCTCCGTGGTCAACCCCAGTTCATCTTTCAGGAACTTCTCCAACTGATTGTTGATTTCTCTTTCTTTGGCGGTCAACTCAATATGTCCATTGGACAGGGCATCCAGTGTTTCCTCGGCAATCCCTTTCATGCCGGGCATGCCACTCATGGCATACATGGCCTGGGAAAAGCTCATCACGTTCTCCGCCATCATGCTGAACAGGCGCCGTGTCTTCAAATCAGCTTCGGACATCATGCGCATTTCCGTAGCATCCGCTTCCCCCATGGCGCGCACGGCATCCTGGGCCACCCTCTTGAGGCGCTTCTTCTCGTCTTCCAGTTTGGATTCCCACGCGTTCCTTTCCACCAGAACCAACTCCCGGAGGCTTTCCCCGGCTGCCCGGACGGCATCCAGACTCATGCTCTCCAGCGCCCCATAAACGGACCAGTCCAGCAGTTCCAGGGACAACCGGTCCAGTTCGGCTTCCTCCAGAGTCACAGCTTTATCGCCCTCACCATGGGGTGCCAAGCGGTTATTGATGGCTTCCATCTGCGCAGACTTCTCTTCCGGTGTGGCCTCCATCATGCGGGTAATCCGCGCCACTCTCCTGTAGGCGTCGGCATTCATGAGGCCCTTCTTCAGCTTGCCGGTCTTCGGGTCTTTGCGCGGACGGAGGAAATCCAGCAGGCTACCGATGCGGGCAATCTCTTCATCCTTGAGCTGCTTTTCCAACTGGGCCGCGCCCTGGTTCAGCATATCGCGTACCACCTCGTCCAGCTTGCGGCCGGCATAATCCCTCACCAGTGTATCGCGCACCTCCTGGCGGGCCTTCTTCTCCTGGTCCCGTAGCGTCCGTTCGTTCTTCAGTTCCCCTTCCACCTCCATGCCGGCGGCCATCTCCCAGGCAGAACCAAGGGCGGAAACATCCACGGTATCGGCAAGGTCCGCTCCCAGGTCTTCCTTCAGGGATTCCAGTTCCTGGGCATTCAGCTTGCCGTAAGAGATGATGCGCCCACTCTCCAGCATCCGGGCATACACTTCCACGTAGCGCATTTGGGCGGCCAGACGCGGGCGGTAGCCTTTGGCTGCGTACTTGTTGATCATGCCAAGCAATGCCTGGGCCTGTCCCAGTTCACGCGCCGCGGTTTCCACACCTGTGTTCCCGGCAAACACGCGGTTGAACCGCCGCACTGCCGTGCGCACGTCGCCGATCAGCTGCTGTACCACCCGCTCCTTCAGGTGCGGGGCGGTGTCCAGCCCATCATCCATCAGGGCGAGGGACATCGTGGACACGGGCGCCCCCGCGTGCATCTGGCGCCCGTCATCAAAGCGCAGCCTTACGTCATTGATATTGACAACATGCGCCCCAGGTGGTAAGGAGAAGGCATATCCCCTGTCTGCGGTCATCGCTTCTTGAGAGGCTTTGTCAAGAGCGCCGCCCTTCGAGGGCAACCCGCCAGAAGAGTATTTCTCTTCGAGCCCCCAGACCCCGGTAGCCTCTTTTCCCGGTGTTGATGAGAACCGCCCATCAAAGGGGATCCTCTTTCCTTGAGGTTTCTTATTTGGATTATTCACAGGATGTGCGGTAACAATGGAGTAATACCCATCCTCCTTCACTAGCTGCAACACCATCCACGAGGAAGGATTTTTGCCCTTCACTAATATTTCTCTGTCTCCCTGTAAATACAGCTCGCTGGCGTTCGCCAGAATGCTGGACAAGTATTTTTCAGGAGATGTACGCGCCCACAGCCCATCCAAATCTCTGGACGCTGCAATGTGCGTCAGGCCGTAACCCTTATGTTCTCCCATGTCTTTGCCTGCCAACAGCCGCACCGGCATGGCAGCCTGTCCCCTGCGCTTGGGAATCGTGAACCAGTCCGGGTTCCCGTCGGGACGGGCGATGAAAGCTTCCGGCCTTAACACCGTGCCGTTCCCGTCCAAGGCGGCGACTGAAAATGTAGTCTCGGCAGGGGCGCCCATATCTTCCGCATCCGTCACGGAAAAGGTTACGTAATTCCCGTTCTCCTGTCTGGTGTGCGTCAGGGATTGGAGGAACGCATCGAACTTCGGGGCGAACTTCTCCATTTCCCTGGCCGTAGGATAGGGATAGCGGCTCTCGGAAATCGCCTCCTTGTACTCTTCATCCTTGGCATCATAGGCCTCTTCCGTCGAGTAATTGGACAGGTACTCATTAACCAGTTCCTCAGCCTCCATCTTCTTCACGACGTACACCTGGAAGGCGCGGGCCATCAATTCGGTGGTGGAATCCCAGTACCCCGGCTTCCCAGGCATGCGGCCGCTGCGCGTCTTGTAATCGCTGTTGCGGATGGACCGGACCAGATCAATAAACGCCTCTGCCGCCTGGTCGTTCATCCCCATGGCATCGGTGCCGGAACGGATATGATCGGAAGACATCTCCAACGCCCTGCCTGCCCGGCGCTGGAAATAATTGTCCAATGCGTGGAACCACTCGTGGGCCAGGGAACCGCTGCCAAGCTTGCGGGTCAGGTTGATGCTCACGTCATCCAGTCTGTAATGAGCCATGGCGCTGCCGCGGCCGCTGGCTCCAAACTGGATGCCCAATTCCCCGTTCAGGGAAATCACCCGCGGAGGAACGCCCAGCAAATTGGACAGGTCCATGAAAGCGTCATACGTGGCGTTGAGCTTCGCCTGGCGTTCCGGCCCGGCCACCCAGTTGCCGTACGTGATGCCGTTAATCCCGAAGGTCTCCATAAACATGGCGTTATCCACGTCCTTGCCGCCGCGGTAATCCTCACCCACGCGTTCGGCGGAAACCACCGGGAAAATATCCGGTTCGGAAGAAATGCGCTTCAGCTTGGCGGCCAACTCATCCAGATGCGCTTCCCGGTACTCCCTGGCCTCCTGGAAATCCTTGAATCCTCCCTTCAGCACGACATGAACCCCGCCTGTAAGCCTTTTGTAAATCACTACTTCGCCGGCCCTGGCTCCCCTGGAATACCTGCCCACATCGAGCTTGACCGGCTTCTTTCCCTTCTTCCCATTATTTTGCGACTCTTCGTCCCTCTTGCTCTGGAGAGACAGCAGCAGGCGCAAGTCGCTAATGGCTTCTTCCACCGTATCGTACTTCTTGAAACGCAGGTTGTCCGGCACATGTTTCTTGCCGGAAGAAACAAACCCCCTCTTGTCGGCTTCATGGGACAGCCCCCAGCCCTTCTCCCGCGTATCCGTTTCGCGGGACCAAAACACGCTTTCGCGGATGGTGAACCCCCTGGCCTTGAGGCACAGCGGATAACCTACCCCCGTGTAAATCGCTACGCGGTGGCTCATGTCGTTTTCCCGGAGCCGGGAAAGAATCTCCGCCGCCTCTATCCGTCCTTCCAGCAGATCTGCGGAAAGCTGGCGGGCCGTCTGAAATGCCTGCATCCATTGAGTCATGTACCCGCTGCTGGCCCTCCACCCCCGCGGTTTGTCCGGAATGGAATCCCGCACCAGGCACAGAGCCACCACGGCATCCTGGCTCATGCCCTCATTGATCAGCTTCTCGTAATTTGGGACGGGGAAATACTTGGAAACTGTCACGGCAGAGGCATCCTCCGGCAGCCCGGCCTTGAGGGGAGAAGTATAACCCTGGGTGTAATTATCCTTGTGCGCCAGTATCTTGCGTCCCGCATCCTCCAGCTTGTCGGGGGTCGTCTTCTCTTCCGCTCCTTCCGTCTTCGGATGGGAGGCTTCCCGCTTCTGTTCATCGGCAGGCTGGGCCTGCTGTTCTTCCCGGGTGTCCGGTTGAGCTTCCCGGGTGCTTGCCTGTTCCCCGTAGGCGTTCAGGATAATATCTTCTGGCAGCAGGCTTTCTTCGGGGTCTCGCACCGTCATCAACACACTGGTAATCGTCCAGTCTCCGGCGCCTAGATCAAAGCGCACTGCATGGTGAGGATCAGCCGGGCAAGTCACTTCCGCCTGGGTGGGCATTCCCAGTTCCCGGTTCAGCTTCTTGACTTGCTTCAACAGGGACGCAAAATATTCCGGATTCAGCACGGCGATCTTCCCGTGATTGGCCAGCCCAATGCGCCGTCCCCCGTCCCGCGTGCGAAACGTGGGCTTATCGAACTCGTCCTTTCCGCTCCTGGCATCTTCCAGGAAGCTAAACCGGGCCAGATCCACCAGATCGGCCCGCGTACCCGGCGCATTCCTCCGGGGCACTACCTGCCTCCATTCAGGATATTTCTCCGCCAGAGAGGAAGGCATGGACGCCTTGCCAAGAAGTTCTCTTGTCCCGTCCTCCGCATCGGAAGCAATACGGCTGACTGCGGCAAGGCGGCGCCCGTCCGTAGCCACGTACCATTCCCGGCCGTCCTTGACTTCGTGCAGTACCATATTGAGGGCTGGCCGCGTCGAATCCTTGCTCGCAAACAATTCCAGCGCCTTGACCACCGCTTCCTGCGCTTGGACTCCGGCCAGAGGCACGGCGCGCGGCTTCATCCACTTCCTGGGTTCCGGCAACTGGTATTGGCGGGCCTGCTCCAACAAGGCTGCATCTTTGTCCAGGGATTCGGCCGCCTTCTGGGCGGCATCCATCTGCTTCACCTCTTCCCGTGCCTTCATAAAATCCCCCACGATACTGACCGGACTCTTCCCGTCCCACTCCGCCGCACGGCCGGGGACGTCCAAATCAGACTCGAAAGCATCAAAGGAAGCATCCAGCAGCCCCAGCCTCGTAATCGCGTCGGCCACCGCCTCCGCCGTGGGCAGATCGATGCCGAGCTCCCGCTGGGCGACGGCACGGGGTTTCTCGCCCCTCACGTCCCGGAGACGGGAGACAGCCTTGCGAATCTCCTTGCGGGCGGCCACGGTGTAGCGGGCTTGGTGCTGCAAGGTGCCGGCATCGGCGCCGGGCGTGGCCTCCCAGGCCCGCGTCAGGGCGGTCAGGTACTCCAGGCTCGCCTTCCTGTCGGCGGCCTTCTGGTTGATGAAGAACCGCTGCCCGTCCTGTGTGGCGGCCGTCTCTACGGCAGCGTAGGCATCCGCTGCGGACACGGTGCCGGAAAGAACGTCCTCCACTAAATCCGGAGCCGCCTTTTCCAGAATCGTCACGGCCTGCTGGGCCTTCTTGCCCAGTTTCCCCAGGGCGGACCTGTCCGGCAGTCCGGCCGGGTACAGGTGGCGGTAATACTCCAGGTAGTCCCGGACAGAAAAAGCCTTCGACGCCAGGCCGGCAAGCACCATCTGTTCCAGAGCGCGGCCGCGGGCCCAGGCTTCGTTATGGGTGGCGTCCGCATTCCACACGCGCACCTTCATGGACCGTTGCTCCTGCCGCAGCAGGGCACCCCCCATGATCACTTCCATGCGCGCGTCCGAGTGCCGCAGCACTTCAGCCATACCATCGGCCGCCATATAGCCGGCATAGGGCAGTTCAGTAAACTCCAATGCGCTGAAAGGAACCATGCCGATCACGGAACCTTCCACCCCGTCCTCCGCATACCGACCGCCTTCCAGTCCGCGGCCCTTGCCTTCAGGGTCGGTTTCAATCACGCTCCCGGGAGGGGGAATGAACTGCCCGCTCTCCGGGTCTGCATCGGGCACCTCTTCGTTGGCTTCCGCCGGGATGGCTTCTCCGGTCACGCTCTCTTCTGCTGGAATCTCCTGCGGCTGCTGGGCTTCCAGTTCAGATTCCGGTGTGACGGAAGGAGTTTCCTGTTCAGCCGCCTCCAGTTCCTCCCGGATGTCTTCCACGGTCCGGGCGCCGTTGGCCCTCCGATACCTCCGGGCCTCTTCCACTGCCGCCACGTTCTCGGCCGTGATGCGGCTGGAGGTGTACAGGTCCGCCAGCTCGTGCCCTGTTTCCCGCAGCAGTCCGGCCAGGGTTCCACCATCTTTCTGCCAGGCGTGGCCCGCTTCCGTGTCCGCCCACTTCGCAAAGCCGGCACCCATGTCGTTAAGATATTTCGCCTGGACTAATGCGGCATCCATGAATTGGACGTGACGCATGGCCGCATCATTCAGGCCGTACTGCTGTGCGCCCTGGTAAAACGCGCTCTGGGAAAGATGGGAAAAATACTCCGCCACGTTCATCAGGGAGGGTTCCGCCTTCTCCAATCCGGGCATGATGTCCTTGCCGGTAGCTGCCAAGACCTGACGGCGAACCGTCTGCATGTCCCGGTGCATGGCAGCCAGCCATTCCTTGCCGGCATCCGTCAGGGCGCCCTGGTTGTCCATGCCTCCCTCCTTCCGCATCTTGTCCACCAGCATGCTTTCCACCACGTCCTCCACCAGATTGGTGGAAAAGGTGTGGCCGGGATTGTACAAGATGCGGCTGGCCGGTCCCTCGCCGGCCGTCAGCCGGATGGCGGCCGCCCCGCCTTCGCCTGCCAACATCCGGGAAGCGGCAGCCGTATTTCCGCTGCGGGCCTCCCACTGCAAGCGTTTCACAAAACTTTCCTCCATGGTGCCCACGGCTGCATTGCTGACGCCGGGCAGTACGTTGCGGCCAGCTTCTCCCTCCTTGGCCGCGGCCTCGGACATGGCCCGCAGCGCGTCAATGGTAATCGCTCCCTTGCTTCGGGCCAGCTCGGCGGCCACTGGAACCGCGCTCTCCGTCAGCGGCAGTGTCTTGGCGTAATCCTTTTCATCGACCTTCGCGGCCATGTCCAGGTTCAGGGCGGCGGACCGGATGGCTTTCATCCGCTTTAAGCCTTCATTGCCGATCGCGTACTGGGAATAGGCCGCCAGTTGTTCGTCCGTCCATTCCACTTTCTTGACGGGCGTTTCGTAGCCTTCCGGTATCTGTCCGTCCTTCCAGGAGGCTCGGTCCTTCTCCGCCTGCTCGGTGTCCTCCACGGTCACGACATTCTTGCCCGTCAGGCTTTCTTCTATGTCCAGCACGCCCTGTTCTCGCAGGGCCGCCTTCAGGACGCCTTCCTTCAGGGAAACCTGCGCCTCCACATCGGACATGAACAGGTCATGATTCTTCTTCAACCGGTCCCGCAGCTTCACCGGATCTTCATTGACCACTTCCTTCTGGTAGGCATCCCGGTATTCTGTCTGTAGCTTATCGTCCAGCTCCCGCAGCTTGGAGGCATTGAGGTCTCCGCCGGCTTGCAAGAGGGCTGCCTGGTTCATGGCGTCCTCCGTCATGGCCGCCAAACGGGTGGCGGTCTCCGGAGTCAGTCCGACGGTCATCAGGTTTTCACGGCTCCGGGAAAACTCCCTGGCTGCCCGCGTATCGGCAGACAGGCCCATCAGGCCCAGGGCCGCGCAATACGCCACGGTAGCCGCGCTCTGCCGCTCGTCTTGGATGTTTTCCCAGGCAGTTGAAAAAGGCTTCCACTCCGGGGCATCCATGTTCACGCCAAGACCACGCAGCCCCTGAATCGTCAGGTAGCTGCCCGTCTGGCTGATCACCTCTTCGCCGACGAGTTCGCCAAAGCTTTCCGCCACCACGCGATCACCCAGATAGCGAAGGAACCAGTTGCTCTGCACGGCCGCGGCCGCCTTGCCCACCACGGGCTTGCCAATCAGCCCCATGGCGGCCTTGTCCATCAGCTTTCCAACAAAGGGAACCTTGCGCACAGCAACGCCGAAGCTGCCTTCTGCCAGGGCGTCAAATCCGCCCGTAATCAACCCGTAAAGCTCGGCGTTCTGCCTGCCTTCCGCATGGGCCTGGGCAATACTCCGGTTCATGGAAGCAGGAGCGAAGGCGGCAATGGATAAACCTCCGCTGACAAAACCAGCCAGAACGGCCGGGGCGCTGTCACCGGTGATGGTTCCCAGTTCCGTGAGAGAACCGGCCAGGAACCCGGCTTTGTCCGCCGCGCTCAACCGCGTGTCCTCAAGCCGAGACAAGGCGGCCTTCAACTTTTCCACGCGTGGGTCCTCGTACAGTCTTTGGTGGGTATCTTCCTCCTGCTGCTTCTTGTTTAAATATTCATCCAGAGTAAAGGGCTCCCCGCTCGTCAAAGCGTTCCGTACATCAAGGAATTCATTAAATGGGTCCTTCCCGGTATACCTCCGCAGGAAGTCGTCACTATTCGTCCACCAGCGTTTCAGGGCCTCTCCCATGTTGCGCACAAACCTGGTGTCAATCGTCTGTTGCCCCTGCGCGTCCGCGTCGAGGGCCAGCATCATGGCGCCCAAGGCCCCCTCGTCCAGTTGTCCGTCCGCGTCGGAAAGGACGCTGACCAAATGGGAGATGAATTCCCGCGTGACTTCGTAGCTGTTGCCGAGGTTGGCCCGCGCCTGCTGCTCGGCTTCCTCTTCCGTTTTCGGCTTGTCGTTCTGATTCTCCTTCTGGAGAATCCGTTCAGTCTCTGCCTTGACAGCCCCTTCATGGTTCCCATGGGAGACTCCGCCGCGGTTCACACCGCGCAGCAGGTCAACGGCTGCACGGGCCCGTTGCAGGCTGGCCGTCACCCTCTCCGCCTGCCCGTAGCGCGTCGCCTTTTCCATCATGTCGGGGGAAAGAGCCTTCCCCTGAAGGACGGCTTCCGGCAACGCCGTTTCCAACTCCCGGCCGAACTCTTCCAAGCCGCGCTGGAACTCTGCCTTCTTCTGTTGATAATCAGCATACCTCTTGCGTGTCTTGCCGGAAAAATCATCCCATACGGCGGCATACCCATCGTTGAGGGACTTCCTGCCGTTCTCCGGCATCTGCTCACCGCGGGAATGGAAATACATCTCCGGCACGTCACGGAAGCGAGAACCGTACAACGCTCTCATCACCTCCCGGCCCATGTACATGCGGGAAAGGGGCTTGTCCCCTTCCTCCATGAAATCCCGGAAAACCTTGTTTTTGTCTATCACCTCTTGGACCCGCGCATCAAGCTCGCCCTGCTGCCCGGTCTTCAAGAAATCTCCGTACAGGGCGGCGGCCCCCAGCTCTTCCCAGAGGTTGCGCTTCTCTTCCCATTCGGGGCGCACCGCATTCAGGGCGGGACGCATCCACCCCGGAGCATGTTCTTGGGCGGTCGTCTCTATTCCCGGCATGTAATCCGGCAAGGAGGAAGCAATACTTTCTCCGGCAGGCTGGTTCAATTCATTGACGGACTGCTCCGCCTGTCCGATTCTCTGGAAATACTCTTCAAAATTCATTGTCAGGTTGTGTAAAAAGGTTAAAGCGGGGGAAGCATGGTCAGTTCCCCATTTAAATAAGTCCCGCTCACAGGCTGGGCGGTCTCTATTCCATTGTCCGGGACAAGGCCGAAATCGTCAGGCGGCGCATCCGCATCGCGGAGCTTACGTCTCTTCTTCTCGGTAAATTCCTTCATCTTGCTGTCCTCCAGCGTTTTGCTCTCCGAACTCTTTAAAAACTTCAATTGCAGGGAATTGACATTCCGGATGCGGCCCAACAGGCGCACACGCGCTCCGCTGGTCAGCATCGTTCCCTCTCCCTCGTGCCATCCCAGGATGGGCAGCTTGGCAGCCGCACGTCTGCTGCCGCGTTCCGGAATGGTGGCTAGGACCACCGGGGCGTCCCCGTGAGCCTTGACGACTTGTTCAAAGGTTTTCCTGTCCAGATAAATGCCTGGTTCTCGTTCAGATACGTTGATCACGTTGTCTACCTCTACAGGCATGAACTTCGCCTGATCGACGGTGCGCTGCTGCGTAGCTTTTTTAGCGCTCTCCGCTCTCTCTTCCCGGTATTCCTGGTGGCGCTTCTTCTGCTCGTCCAGGACTGCCTTACCGGAATCGTTGGTGTACTCGTCAAGGTTCCCATAGACGGACGCATAAATGGCTTCTTTTTTGATGCTGTTCGTTTCAAACGTCTTATTGTCAAAAGACGTTTTCTCGTTATTGGCGAACATGGTCAGCAGCTCGGAAGCTTTCATGAACTTCTCGTCGCGGGACTTGTTCCCATGGTCTCTCTCCCAGGAAAGGTAAGCCTTCAGCGCATTACTTTTGACGCGCTCCATCGCGGCTTCCATCTCACTCACGGCCGCGCCTTCTGCCAAGGCTCTGCGGTTGGAAGTCAAGTAGCCTGTCTCGGCCTTCTTCCTCCACTTTTCATAAAACAGGGGGACCACCTGCTGATAGCCAAGGTAGTCAAAAAGCTTGGCAGCGTTAAAAGAATTCCCGGAACCTGCACTCACCATATTCGCAATGTGATGATCACACGCAAGTTCCACTTCATCGGGAGTCAGGCCGAAGCCGGTTTTCTCATCGCTCCAATCCTTGACCATCTCCTTCTTCCAGGTTTCATACTTGGTCTGGGAATCGAACACGGGGCCATTGGCAATTTCCTTCCGGAACTCCGCATCAATATCGTCCTTGTACAGATAAAGCTTTCCTTCGCGTTTGGCCTGCCTCCAGACACGCATCTTCTCCGTATCCCCCGGAAGGTCGGCATACTTCGGCGCAACCGTCCTGCCTTCCTGGATAGCCTTCAACTCGGAATCCGTGTAAGGAAGTTGCTCGGCCTTGTCCCGCAGCATGCGTTCCAGCCCGGTCTGAACCTTAAATAAGTTCTTTTCATTTAACCCATTCCACAACCCTTCGTCCATCTGGAAAGCCAGCTCGGAAGGGTCTTTCCTCATCAGGCGTTGGGCTTGCTTTATCAATTCATCTTGATGAAACCCATACTCTAAATTTTCCGCCTTCTGCGGGGAAATCACACCTGCCTGAGCAGCCTCCCGAGCACGGCGGCTCGCGCCAGCATAATCCTCCCGCAGCAAATCACCTTTCAATCCTTCATCAAAAGCCTGCCTGGTGCGCTGAATTCCCAGCAGGGCGGCTTTCTGGTATGCGCTGTGCAGAAAACTATCACCTACCCGCTGGCGCATGGCATCGTACTTCATGCGGCTTTCCGGCAGCACAAAGCCGCCCCGCAGCTCTCCAATCTTTCCCGCGTACTCATCGGATAGGTCCTGCAGCACGCTCTCACGCAAGGTGCCGTCGGAATCATACAACGCCTGCGAAGACGAGCCGGGAGCCAGGGATGCCCGCCGCTGGAACTCCACGTCGAACTTGCTCTGCAATCCCCTTACCTCGGATTCAAGGCGTTGCTCCTCCCCGAAATCCTGAATCTTGAAATACTGCTTTACGGTTTCATCCAGGGCAAAAGCTCCACGCTGGATAGCCTTCTGCGAAGCGTCAATTCCAATATTGGGGATGGCAAAAGGGGAAGCGCCGTCTCCAAGCTGGGTGCGGGCGCCGCTGTACATGGGTTGTTCAGGCATAAAAGTGAATAGTTAAGAGTTCTTTGAGGCAATGGCGGCCAGTCTGGCCTTCCGCATGAAGCGGGCAATGTGGACGGTGCGTTCCGGGTAGCGGTTCTTGAAATCCCGCCGGAAGCGAACCTTGTCGAAACGGTGGCGGTACATCTTCGCCAGTTTCCAAAGGGCAGGGAGTTCCGAGCATTGGAACAGAATGACGACGGTACGCGGGTCATCCGGCGCGGGAACCGCCAGACAAAAGCAATCCGGAGCGGCATGGACGATGCCGTTGCATTCAAGCGTGGTGCGGACAAGCCGGTTGTAAAGGCCGGGCTCCCGTTCTTCGAGGTAGGTGTAGGCTTCGGTGGGGCAATGTCTCATGGCTTGGAGGGGAAAATGGAGGAAAGGAAATCAAACAAATGCGCTCCGCTATTTTGGGAGCCGCTGTTAAGGGTTCCGGGCATCCAGGACAACCCCGTTCCGGAAAGGTCATAGGCGCTGTTATAGGCAGCCTGCGCTCCCTTCCACCCGGAAAGAGTATGCGTCTTGCCTGTGACGGGATTGGTCTGCTGATAACCCAGCGTGTAACCCAGGGCCCCGGCGCCCACGGAACCGATACCCTGAACCAATCCCGCAGTGGTCGCATTCCGGGCAAGGCTGCCGTACTGGGAAGCGGCGGCATTGGCCTGCTGCATGGCAAGCCCTCCCTGGTAGCGGGAAACCTCCGCGGCATACCGCTTGTTGGAATCACTGATCGCATTTGAAAGAGCCATGTCTCCAATGGCGTTTTCAAACACATCCGCCATGGCGATCTCCGCCTGCTGCCCGGAACCCTCGGATGTCAGGCCGGAAGCGCCGCGCTGCGCCCGGGCGGTTCCCATGGCCGCACTCTGGTTCTGGCGCATCCGCCCCGCATTCAGGGCGGCAAGGTGGGAATCGGAAACGGCCTCCGCTTCCAGATTATCCGCCTTCTTATTGAAAAACGTCTGCTGGGCCCTCCCCTGAGCGCGGGCTACGGAAGCCTGTGCCCGGTAATTGGAAGCAGCCGCGAAATTGCCTATTGTCTGTCCCATAACTACCCTATGATGGAAGAATTCAAAATGCCGGCCAGCGGGTGCTGGTCATTGCTGTACTGGGCCAGGGCGTCCTTGTGCAGGGCATCGGCCAGCGTGGCGGAAGCCATCTGATCCAGGGCCAGGGCAAGCTGCTGGTCCCCTGTGATCTTTACCGCTATGCGGGCAGCAAGGAGCAGCGTCACCCCGCGGACGAACAAGGGCTGGTCCTCCGGCAGCCGTTCCGCCTTCGCCAGAGCATTGGAAACGTAACGCAGGAAAAGCGCCTTGTCACCGCGGCTTGTCCAGGACTGCTCTACAATCACCCGGCGCCCGTCGATGCGGAAGCGCATGGCATCCACCTTCAAGGGGCGCAGGCAGTCTTCCGGCAGCAGGAACGTTCCGTCCTCCTCCGCGGATAAATCAACAGAGCGGGTTGCAAAACTCCATGCTCCGTAATTCAAAGCTTCGTGCATCACCGTCGGGAACCACAAATCGCAGCACGCTCCCGTCGGAGTACCCCTTTTATACTCACGGTCTCCAAGGGTTTGAAGCGCCTGCTGGAAAAACGTCACCTTGTCCATGCGCCCCATCATAGGAGTTCCACACGCGGTTCGATAGTTTCACGGTGTTAACACAAACCATCCGCTTAACATCATGAGCAGTGAAATTAACAGGACGAGCATCAGCCCCTCTCTGTCTCCTATGCCATAAGGGGTGATATGGAACTCACATCCGATATCACCAAAATGTTTCGTACCAAATACGAAACCAAATGGAACACGCAAATCCAGCAGGACACGTCCCTGGTCAAGCCCTACGTGACGCTGCACCCCAACTGCTCCGGCAAATCCGTCTCCCTGCCGTTCCACGGCAAAACGGACATCCGGGAATACACGGGGCGTAAGGTCAAGCTCGAATGGGATGAACTGGACTTTGGGGAGCGTCATCTCAAGAAGCGCAAATTCTACAGCTCCATCCCGCTCTCGGAAGATGACAAGATGGACATGGACACCCTGGACCTTGCTGCATCCGACGTCATGGGCGAACAGCGCAAGGGCGTCCAGCGCACCTTCGATGAAGTCATCCTGGGCGTTGGCCGCAAATCCGGCGCCTTTGAAATCAGAACGCAGGCAGATGGCGTTTGCGGCGGCATCTTCGCCCCGAACTACGTCGGGGAAAACGGGGATGAACTGGAAACGCTGGACCTTTCCGCCGGCTCCTCCCAGGTCATCCCGGTGGACTACGCTGCGAAAGGCGCCAAAACTCCCGCCGGCATGCTCATCGACAAAATCGCCGAACTGCGGCGCCGCTACCGGGCAATGAACGTTTCCCGCGACATGATGAACGAAATCGTCGTAGCCATCTCCCCCACCCAGGAAATGGACATGATCCTGTGGGAACAGGCGCAGAACAAGGACTATGGCTTCTCTTCCCTTACGACCGGCGAAGTCAATAAATTCCTCAAGTGCACGTTCTTTGTCACCAACATGCTGCCTGTGGATGCCGACGGAAACCGCCTCTGTGCCGCCTGGCTCAAGAGCCGCGTCAAATTCGGCGTGTGGAAAGACGCCTCCTTCCGCATCGAGCCCAGGCCGGAATACGTGGACGTCCGGGAACAAATCACGGTCAAGGCTGCCATGGGCGCAACGCGCCTGGACAACAAGACCGTCTTTGTTCTGCCCTGCAAAGAAGCAACAGCTTAACCCTCCATCTCTCCAGTTGGTTATTGCATGAATCATCCCGTCCGGTGAAAGCCGGGCGGGCTTTTTAATAGTGAAAATTAACCTGAAAAGCGGCCAAGGATATAGCTAATCACGAAACCTAATACCCATAAAATCCAAGTAAGGCGTATACCTTGTTGATCATGCTTAATCGCTGAAAAAAGAGGTTTTTGTGCAGCCAAAAAATCGTTGATAAAATTACGCATGACTTGAATATGCTCCTGACAGCTCTTCACATAATCTGGGGACTCTTTATCCAGTTCATGAGCACTTCCGAGTATTTCCCCTAAAGCATTTAATTTAGCAATATGGTCACAATAATGAGGAATAATGGAAGCTGCTAAACGTTCATAGCCCTCATAGAACCTCTGATACGCTTCGACCTTCTTAGTCATCAACATGACATCGTACTCTAAGACATCGTAATAAGCTCTTTTGGAATGCCGTATGGCTCGATCAAGCAACTCCTGACATTCATTGCTTTCATCAATTCCATGTTTGATCGCTTGTATGGCATGGCATCCCGCATACCGCAATTCATTCACGGAAGGAACTGGAAGCTCTGCTGTTAAATGCTCGTAATCCTTGACTGCCTTTTCAGCTTTGGCAAATTCGGAAAACAAAAGCTCCGCAAGTTCTTTACTGGAACGCATGGTTATTAGCGCATCTTTTTAAGAAAAGCCGCTGCATGGGAACGGCGCTTCTTCAGCTCTTCTTGCGTAACAAAGTTTCCTTGAAGAAGACAAACATTTCCACGGGAAACAGTACTGACCGCCTTGCAACGTGCCTCTTTTAAATCACGCTGCAATCTCTCCAAACGTTCTTTGACGGAGATGTTTCTGACCGCATTCATTTTTATGAACAATACCACCCTGATTAGCGGTGTCAACCGTATGACGTATTATATAACGCTTTAGCTTCATAAAATATCATTTTGGATTGCTATACGTAGAGACTTTCTGCACCCTTCACCAACCCGGAATACGGTCCCCCCCGTCTGTCCTCGTCGTCCTCTTCATACCTCCACCCGGTTTCTTTGGCAATCAGGCCGGCGGCCCAGGCATCCGCGAAGGTGCGGAGGGAATCGCAGGCGTGGGAACAAACATCATGCAGCGGCTCGTTTCGGACCGTGCCGTTCTTGCCGGGCGGGGCCATCTTGTAATTTGCCAGGGCGTCTACGCCGGAAATATACCCTTCCTTCATGTCCGGCAGCATCGTGTTTTGGGAACACCTTGCATGAATCACCGCATGCCGCAGCAGGGACCGCGTGCTGTCGATGCTGGCCCACACGTCGGAAGTGCGCTTCACCAGGATGGTGGAATACCCGGCCTGTTCCAGCTTCTCAAAATACTTCACCCCGTTGTAATCCCGGTTCACCCCATCGTGGGGAAGCACAATATCCTTCACCCTGCCGAACAGGGCCTCCCTCTTGCGAATCTCCCCGATGTAGTGGTCCAGCCCCTGGCCGTTGGCCGTGTAATTATCCAGCAGCGCGAACAAACCGTCCGGGCGCGGCTGAATCCACCAGACGGAGGTAAAGTCCGCCATCCCCTTGTCAAACACGGCGTACACAGGCCGGTACGGATCCGGCTCGAACTCTGCCGTCAGCCGCCCCATCTCCCGAAGGTGATTGATTTGGCTGCCGTAAATCGTCCCTTCCGCAATCGGGTTCAGGGCTTCGTCCGGCACCGTCGGGTACTCCTGGCGCATCTTGGACTTCTGCGTGCGGCTCTTCGCCTCGTACCATGCTTTCTGTTCTTCATCCAACATAATCTTGTACTCTGTTTCCAGACTCTTGAAATACTTGGCCAGCTCCGGATTCCCGGAAAACTTCCACCCTTTCAGACGGTACTCCGGCTGTTCCACCCAGGAGAAAAACCAGAACTTCGGGTCCAGTGGGGAAAGCGGCTTGCCGATCATATCCATGGCCTCGGAAATCAAATGGTAATTCAGGCCGTAGCGTCCGCCCTCGTGGGTGGACTCCATAATAATGACGCCGGTCTGGTCGATGGAATTGAGGGTGCCGGTGATGGTTTCCTCTGCCTTCATCGGGTCGTGGGCTGCCACATAGCCGAGTTCGGAAATATGAATCAACTGGTGCGTGCCGCCGCGCAGGGAGGTTCCGGCGTAAATCATGGAGCCGTTCGGAAACCGCGCTTCCGTGGCTCCGATGTAGCAGCCCTTCATTTCTTCCTTCAACGCGCCCCCGATGGCGGCCAGCTCCAAATCCTCCTGCGTGGGGTTTTGAGGAAGATGGTCAAGGTGGTCAAAGGCGAACTTGATCTTGGCGAGCTTCTTCTTGGACTCCGGACCCGTGCGGTCCACGATGCCCGCGGTATAGTTGGGAGTGAACATGCACATGTCCAGGAACAACATGGCGGTATAGGTGGAGATGCCGAGCTGCCGTGCCTTGAGAACGTTGTTGTAGAAATGCAGCCCCCGGTGCAACTTCTCTTGCGCCCAGTTGAGCCGGAAGCGTTCCAGCCTCCCTCTCTTGTTCACGATCCAGTACAGGTGGTTCAGGCGCCACTCCCGGTTGGAAAGAAGCGTCTGCAACGTCGCGTACTGTTCGGGCGTCAACACCATATCACCACCTCAAAGCCAGAAGCTCAAACCCGCGGTTGCCCGTTACCCGAACACCGCCGCGCACGTCAAAGTCCCACGCCCCGTCAGATACCAGGGTATCCCATCCGGCAGGAAGCAGACCGTACCTGTCCAGTTCGGACCAGGCATCCCCATCGGAACTCACCATCACTCCCTCCACGGGAGTTTCAGAGCGCAGGCACATCATCACCTGGGCCCCGTGGCCCTTTCTCGCATCCCTGGGCGGAGTCAATGAACAAGTCACCAGTGTGGACAGGTAATCCCTGCCGTCCGGGTCCTGGAACTCATTATCCGGAGCCAGCGCCTCGATGAACCGCCCATCGTCGCGCACCACCAGGGCAAACAGCAAATCCGCCTTGTCGCCGTTGGGCAGGGCGGCCACTCCCTCAAATGTCCCGTCCGTCGTGTACCGGTGCCAGGCGTTGACCTGGTGCATGCTGTTGTAAGTCATCAGGGCAAGCTGTCCATCCCGGCGCACGAACACCGCCCGCGGCTCCGGCTTACGGATGAAAGCAATATCCCGGCACCCTCCGCCGTCGGCCAGCACGTGGTCGGCAAACACGGTCAGGTCACGGGAAACGTACCCGTCACTCTCGTAATCGTACCCGTACTGGTACACACGGCCACCACCGCGCTCAATATACAGCACCTTGTCAGTCGCCATCATGGCCGGAACGTCGGAGGATCCCACAAACCCGTGGTTATCCGCCCGCGCGTTGGTGGGAGTCATCACGCCCTGGCCGCCGGAAACAGCCCACTCGGCATCTGCCGTCCCCAGCAATAGCCGGCTGGACTGTGCCATCAGCCAGCAAATCCGGTTCTGCGTCGTTGTGGAAAGCGTCAAAGCCAGCGCGGAATCATCCTGTTTGCCCACCTCGAAATTATTGAGGTCATCGGTCTTGCTCAACCACACCGTCTGCGGCTGGGCCTGCGTGGCGGCCAGCACCAGGCGCTGCTGGAACACATCCACCAGAGAAGGGAACCCGTAGACGTCCCGGAACGCGGCAAAACTCCACATCAGGGACTCCCCGGACGGGGGGACGCCCTCCGGAATCGTGGACACATTGTCCCACAAGGAATACTCCGCGGAGG
>ERZ827492.263-NODE-263-length-54248-cov-9.154651_pt1 | contig 54248 bp, 52 predicted proteins | sample MGYA00519704_ERZ827492 | MGnify/ENA primary metagenome ERZ827492 (study PRJEB31778, sample SAMEA3449325) | human gut metagenome | biome: human gut; feature: human-associated habitat; material: faeces | place: United Kingdom | collected 2010/2012 ... | reverse complement strand
AGCTATGCAATTGCCAAATTAATTGCACAGCTATATATTAACATGCTTTATCTTGCATTGTCAACAAAAATCTTTCGACAAATTTCGAGTTTCGGCATGTTTATTTCTGTTGTATTTGTATATACTTAAATTTACTATATACTATTTTATTTTTCTAATTCCATAGTAAAATCATAAGCATTAGCAATATCTGCTGTTGTTCCTGCATTTATTGCGTTTGTTCCACCAGCTACTATTTCTGGGATATATGCTTCTAGTTCTGCATAATTGCTTCCATCTTTGTTTGTAAATGATATTTTTACTATTCCTCCTGCAAAGTCTTTGTTTGAATCATTTTTTACTGTTGCTGTAAAACTTGTTACTCCATCTTGTGCTGATAGTTTTATGTCTGTTATTGATAGATTTCCTAGTTTTCTATCTTTTGATATGTTTTCTGATGTGTTTTCTTTTACTCCACTTTCGATTTTTGCATTTTCTGTGTTGTTCATGTCTATTAGACTTAAGCTGTCTTGTTCTGTCTCTTGTTGTTGTTCTTGTTGAGTGTTTTTGTTATTTTGATATATTATTGTTCCTACTACTATTATAGCTATTATGATTATTGCTATTAGTAGGATTATTCCTTTTGAGTTAGATTTTTTTATTTTTTGTTTTTCCTTCATTTTTTTATTTCCTTTCTACAAAATTTTTATATCTACATATTATATTGTGAACAGTCCATTTTTTCAGCGGACCTATAATTTTATTTATTTTTTTAATTATTTATATTTCGTTAGTTTACATAACAATTTTAGATTGAAAATCCAGGAGCTACACCAGGATAAGGTCCAGGGAGCGTAGCACTGCAAATTCCAGAAGAACTTACATAGCAAAAATGGCACACATTGTAGCAATACGGTGAACGAAGCCACCACACATTCACATAAAAATCACTCGCACTTGGCTTTTTGGTAATGTTGTTTGATGTTGAATAGCTTATACTTCCTAAATTCATTTTATAGTATTTATATTGTTTTCCTTCTGTTGTTATTGCATCACCTCTTGTTACTCCTCCATTATAACCATTGTCCCATATTTCTCCACATGACAACAACCATAAATAATCATCTGTTTGTTGCGTTTTTGCTACATCATATGTTGGTATATAATCTTTTTTTACTTTCTTTATGCTATTTTTTATACTTAATGAATTATATGTTGTACTATTTAGTGTTCCTCTTAATTCTGTTTGTGCCCATCCTCCTGAATTTGTGGCACTACTATTCATTTGTGGTGCTTCCATTAAAAAATCTACGTATTCAAAACTTATTCCTGCTTTTCCTGTTGCTGTTGTTGAACCATATGCTGTGGAACTTGACAATGTATCATGATTAAATCCTAATATTCTTACTTTTTTTCCATCTAAGTATTTAACTTCTCCTACTTTTAATGTTTTTTGTATTCCATTTACTGTTACAGTTGCTGTTTCTGAATCATCTGTTATCGTACTAGTATTTGATATTACTTTTGCTATTTGTGCTATTTCTTCCCATGTACATATATTACTTATATTAATACTAGTTTTTCCAACATTTCCTGCAGAATCTTTAGTGTAAAAATAATACGTTCCATTTGCACTTGCTGTATATGTTTGAGTTATCTGTGAATTAGTAGCTGTAATTGATGTCCACCCTCCTGATGAAGCAGTCAAGCCTGAATTAGTACTCCATTGATATGCTACTATTCCAGAACGAGTATCTGTTGCTTTACCAGTTATTGTTACATCCTCTGTTGTATATCCTGTTGGACTTATTGTTAGTGTTGCCATTGTTGGTGCAGATTTATCTATTTTCAAAGCTGTCGAAACTATATTAGAAGTATTTCCTGTTTTATCTATTGCCATTATATATATTCTGTCATTTCTTTCATTATTTCTTGTCATTCCATACCATTCTGTTTCATTCAAATAATCTTGCCAATTAACTCCATCATATCCAAATCTTACTTTGCTTATACCTGAGCCATTCTCTGTTATTGTCCATGATAATTTTATTGCTTGATTTGTCCAATTTTGATTTGAAGAATTTGTTATTTCACTTATAACAGGTCCTGTTTTATCTATATTACTTATTTGTCTAGTCATTGTTAATACATTTCCTGATACATCTGTTGCTGTTGCATATATATATCCATTTTGTGATGCTGTTACGCTTGTTGCTGGTGCTGTTGATGAATTAGCCGCTGTTTTTGCACTTTCCAATGTTGTTCCAAATCCTGCTTTTCTTGTATTGCTTACTGTTGCATCTGGATATTTTACTGTTGCAATTACGTTTTGGTTTGTCCATGCTGTTGTACTTGGTGTTATTGTTATTGCCATAGTTCCTACAAAAAATTCTGAACTTACTTTTCCTTTTGTTGCTCTATTTCCTGCATTGTCATATACTCTTGTCCATAAATAATATGTTCCAGTTGTACAATCTGTTTTACTTACCGTTGCTCCATTTGTGAATGTTGTATATGTTGTTGGTTCTGTTGTATTGCTTGTTGACCATGCATATTCTAATGTTTTTAATCCACTTCCTCCTGTATCACTTGCTGTTAATGTTGTTTTTATTGTTGCCATTGAACCTGCTGATGGAGCTGCATATGATCCACCATTTGGACTAATTGTTACTTGTGGCTCAGTTAAATCAGTTTTCATTTTTGTAGATACTATATTGGATTTATTTCCAGCTTTATCAATTACTTGTAAATATATTGCATCATTTCTTTCATAATTTCTTGTAAATCCATACCACTCATTTTGTGCTAATTTATCTATCCAATTAATTCCATCTCTTCCAAACCTTACTTCACTTATTCCTGATCCGCCATTCTCTGTTATTGTCCATGATAAGCTTATTGTTTTATTTGTCCAATTTTCATTAGATGAATTTTTTATTTCACTAATTATAGGTGCTATTTTGTCTATATTAGTTATTTGCCTACTTGCTGTTATTACGTTTCCTGCGCTATCTGTTGCTGTTGCAAATACATATCCATTTGCACTTACTGTTACACTTGTTGTTGGTGCTGTTGCTGAAGTTGATGCTGTTTGTGCATTCGCTAATGTTGTTCCATATCCTGCTTTTCTTGTGCTACTTGTTGTTACATCTGGATATGCTATTGTTGCTGTTACATTCTGATTTGTCCATGCTGTTGTGTTTGGTGTTATTATTATTGTTTTTGCTCCTACTACAAATCCTGCACTTACTTTTCCTGTTGTTGCTCTATTTCCTGCATTATCATATACTCTTGTCCATAAATAATATTTTCCAGTTGTACAATCTGTTTTACTTACCGTTGCTCCATTTGTGAATGTTGTATATGTTGTTGGTTCTGTTGTATTACTTGTTGACCATGCATATTCTAATGTTTTTAGTCCACTTCCTCCTGTATCACTTGCTGTTATTTTTGTTTTTATTGTTGCATTTCCACTTGTTGGTTTTGCATATGAGCCTCCGTTTGGACTTAGTGTTACTGTTGGTAGTGTTTTGTCTATATTTGTTATTTGTTTACTTGATGTTACTACATTTCCTGCACTATCTGTTGCTGTTGCGAATACATATCCATTTGCACTTACTGTTACACTTGTTGTTGGTGCTGTTGCTGAATTTGATGCTGTTTGTGCATTTGCTAATGTTGTTCCATATCCTGCTTTTCTTGTGCTATTTGTTGTTACATCTGGGTATGTTATTGTTGCTGTTATATCTTTATTTGTCCATTCTGTTGTACTTGTCTTTATAGCTATTGCTATTTTTTCTTCTCCTACTATAAAGGCTTGGCTTTGATATAAGTATTCATCATCCACTTTTACATATAAATAATATGTTCCTTTTTCACAGTCATTTTTTATTATTTCGCTATTATTTTCTATTGTTTTCCACTCTAACGTTGATGATGTCCATGCTACTTCTATTTTACTTGCATTTTCTACTTTTACTTTTGTTTTTATTGTTGCTTTTCCTGTTGTTGGCATCGTATATTTTCCACCATTTTGTGCTAATGTTATTGACACAACTTGTATTTCGTATTCAGTGCTTGCTCCTGCATTACTTTCTGTTATTGTTATTTTTATATTTCCTACTTTTTGAGGAATTATTGTCACTTCTGTTCCGCTTACCGTTACTTTTGCTATTGTTTCATCATTTGATTTTGCTGATATAGTTCCATTGTTTATTCCTGATACTTGGATCTTTTTATTATCCCCAACTGTTGTTATCCCTTTTGTTTTTTCCAATGTTAATTTTACAATTTTTATTGTTATTTTTGCTTGTGCTCCACCGTTTGACTCTGTTGCTATTATTGTTGTATCTCCTGCTTTTATTCCTGTTACTTTATTATTTTCTATTGATATATAGCTTGTATCTATTTGAGAATAAGTTATTTTTCCTTTATTTTCTCCATTTATTTCTATATCTGTACTTTTTCCTTCTGCTACATATATTGTTTTATCTTGTAATGTTGATAATTTTACTGTTACTGCTGTATAGTATTTTGTATATTCTCCATCTTCTCCTTTTACCCAAGTATATATTGTTTTTCCACTTGTTGTTGCTTGGATTGTCATCTCATTTCCTGATAAAACAATTCTCTTTCCATCTGCTGTTTCTGAATATGCATATGTACTATTTGCTCCTCCAAATATTTTTATTTTGTTTTGAGCTACATCAGTATATACTGTTCCTAATGTATTTTTTTTTTGACCTTTTACTTCTCCTTTTAAGTTCGTATCAGCATATACTTGTATTGTACTTGTTTCAGAATTTATATAATCATCATATTTTTTCTCATATATATCATTTATTTGTTCTTGTTGTTCATAGCTTTTTTGTATTGTATTTAATTCTTTTTGTTGCTTTTGTACCTTTGTGTTTACACTTGCATATATTGCTATTACTACAATAAGGAAAAATAACATGCTTAACAATGTAAATGATGTTATTGATCCTTTGTTATTCTTAAATTTTTTATTTATATTTAAAAAATTTTTCATTTTTTCACCTTTTATCTCATAAAATTATTCTATTTATTTATACCATAATTAAATAGTTTTATCAATATTTTTCATATATAAAATCATAAAAAATAATACCTAGAATTTATTGAATTCTAGGTATTGTTTTTTTATATTCATTTATGCTTCTGGTTCTACTAAACCATAATTTTTTCCATCTTTTAATTTATGTATAACATTTACTTTTCCTGTTTCTACATTTATAAATGTTAAGAAATTATGTGTTGGATGTGCTTGTAATTCAAGTACAGCATCTTCTGGTGTTATTGGTTTAATTTCATAATAAGATGTTTTTATTATCTCATTTGAAATTTCTTGAATTTTGTCTGAAGATACATCCATTGTTTTTATGCTAGCATCTTTCATCATTTTTTCTTTTTTTGTTTTAAATTTTCTAATTTGTCCTTCTAATATGTCTATATCTTTATCTATAGAAGCATATAAGTCTTTGTCTTCTGTTTCAGCTCTGAATTTTTCTCCATTTGCTATTACACAAATTTCTGCTGTTTGTACATTTTTTTCTGCTTTTAAAGTAACATCTGCTTCGGCATCTTCAAAGTATTTGTCGATTCTGTCTAATTTTTTTTCAACATAATCGTTTATTGCTTCTGTTATCTTTAGTTCTTTTCCTATAATTTTTATTTTCATAAAAATCGCTCCCTTCTTTTTTAACTTTTGCCTAGTTTTATTATATAGTTTATTATCTTTTTTTGCAAGCTTTTTAAAATATTTCTTCTATTTTATACTCTTTTTCTAGTTTTTCGTTAAAGTATATCTTTGAAATTAATTTAAATTCTTCTAGTCCTTCATCTTTCAAATTGAAGGAAAATAGTTTCTTAGGGGGAGCTGTTATTACATATTTTATTGCATTTTTTGTGCTCTCGCTCATATCTATTGCAGACTTGTCCTGTCTTCCACAAGCCTCACATTTAAAGCCATTGTCTTTTATGCTGAATTTTGTAAGATTGTCTTTTTCTTTGCATTTTGTGCATTCCATTATTCTTGGTGTGTACCCTAATATGCTAAGTAATCTCATTTTAAACACACTTATTACTAAGTCTAAGTTTTTGTCTGTTTCTGATATTGTATATAGTGTGTTTAAATATAATTGTAAAATTCTATAACAGTTTTCGTTTTCTTCTGTTATATCTTGAATTATTTTATTTATATGTATTGCATATTTTAGTTTGTCTAGGTCTGTTCTTATATTATAAAATATTTCTATTGTTTCGCATGAGTTTATATGATATGTATTTGTTCCTTTATACATCATATATTCTCCAAAGCAAAATAATTGTGTACCTGCTAAAAGAGCACTTTGAGGTCTTCGTGCTCCTTTAGCTACACATGATATTTTCCCGAAATTTGGAGTTAAAACTGTAAGCATTTTATCATAGTCACCCATATTGTTTTCTGCAATTACTATTCCATTTATTTTTATATTTGCCATTATTTCACCTTATCTTGAAAATTTATATCTGTTATTTTTTGTATTTCTTGTATTTCTTTAATGCCTTTTTCGATATCTTCTATTTGTTTATATTCTAAAAAGGTATTTATATCTCCAGTGTTTTTAAATGTGTCCCATGCTATTTTTTTAATCATATGCGTCATCTCCCTTTTAAAGTTTACCTTTATTTATCTTTTGCATCTTTTGGTTTTTTATTCATTTTTGGATTTTATTTTAATTTAAATTTGTTTGCTACTATTGATTCATTGTCAATCCAATCTTGTTTTACTTTTACCCATGTTTTTAAATTAACTTTTAATCCAAAGTTTTGTTCCATATCAATTCTTGCTGCTCTTCCTATTCTTTTTAGCATTTCACCATTTTTTCCAATTATTATTCCTTTATGAGATTCTCTTAAGCAATATATTGTTGCTTCTATGTCATATATATCTTCACCATTTTTGTTTTTTCTCATAGTCATTTTTTCAACTTCAACATATATTCCATGTGGTACTTCATCTTGTAATAGTTTTAGTGCTTTTTCTCTTATTGTTTCTTCAGCTAGTTGTCTCATAGTTTGATCTGTATATTCCTCTACATCATAATATGCAGGACCTGGTTTTAGGTTCTTTTCTATTTCATCTAATATTATTTCTTTATATTTTGGTTGATATGCTGATATTGGAATTACTGCTTCAAAATTATATTCTTTGCTATATAAATCTATCAAGTTTAATAATTTTTCTCTTTTTACTAAATCTATTTTGTTTATTATTAGTATTGTTTTTCTTTTTGACTCTTTTATTTTTTCTAATATTATTCTATCACCTTTTCCAATTTCATCACTTGTTGCTTCTATTAGAAATAATATTAAGTCTGAATCTGGTATTGTTGCAAATGATGTTTCTACCATTGTTTGGTTTAATTTATGTTTTGGTTTATGTATTCCTGGTGTATCTGTGAATACTATTTGTGAATTTTCTCTGTTTACTATTCCTTTTATTGCATTTCTTGTTGTTTGTACTTTGTTTGCTATTGCTGCTACTTTTTCTCCTACTAATAAATTTATTAATGTTGATTTTCCTACATTTGTTCTTCCTATTATTGTTACAAATCCTGATTTGAATTCTTCCATGTGTTCCTCCGATTATTTTTTTATTTTTTCTTAATACATTATACACCATTTTTATGCTAAATTTGTAGAATTTTCGAAAATTTTTTAAAAATTTTAAAAACCATATGAATTATTTTCATATGGTTTTGGTTTATTTTTTAAGCATATGCTTGACGTTTTTTAAATGATAATAAATTTGTAATCTCATTTTCTGTATTTTTTGCTTTTTTAGTTTTTTGAGCTCTTTCTTGTTCGATTTCTCTTTTTTGTTTTTCAGCCATAGATTGACAAATTGCTTTTTGATAAGCAAAGTGTGTATCTTGAGATATTTTGCTCCAGTTATATTCGTTTCTAACTTTGTTTTTGGCTTTTTTTGTTATTTCTGCACATAGTTTGTGGTCATATAGTAGTTCTAATATTGAGTCTGCTATTGAATTTGGATTTCCACAATATGTTTTCATTCCATTTTCTCTGTGTTGTACTATTTCGTTTAGTCCTCCTATGTCTGATACTACTACTGGATTTTCTGATAGCATTGCTTCAAGTGCTACTATTCCAAATGGTTCGTATGTACTTGGAAATACTGATATGTCTGCTGCTTTATACATTTTTTGTACATCTTTTCCTTTCATATATCCTGCAAAGCATACTTTTTCTGATATTCCTAAATAGTCAACTTGTGCTTTTAGTTCATCTAACATTCCGCCTTTTCCTGCTATTACTAGTTTTGTATCATGGTAACCTTCTAATATTTTTGGCATTGCTGCTATTAGGTGTTGAATTCCTTTTTCATATACTAATCTTCCCATAAATAAGATTATTTTTTCATTGTCCATTGCGAATTGTCTTCTAAAGTTATAATCTCTTTCTATTCCATTGAATAGATTTAAGTTTACACCATTTGGTATTACATTTATTTTTTCATATGGAAGCCCAAATAGTCTTTGTAATTCATTTTTCATATAATTACTGTTCACTATTACTTCTGATGCTTCATATGTTAACATCCATTCTGTATCATTTATATATCTTTGTGTTTCATCATGTATTCCACTGTTTCTTCCAGCTTCTGTTGCATGTATTGTTGCAACTATTGGTATGTTATATGAATTTTTTAATGTTTTTGCTGCATAGGCTACTAGCCAATCATGTGCATGGATTACATCAAAATTTCCTTCTTTTGCTATAATTTCATTTGCTTTTGCTACTAAGTTAAAGTTTAGTTGCATTATCCAATCTATGAAATTGTTTGGATTTATCATATAATTTCCAACTCTATATACTTTTACTCCTTTGTCATCTTCAAAGTCTGGTGCATCACCTTCTTTGTATGTAACTACTGTTACATCATGCCCATCTTTTAATAGGGTTCTTGATAAATCATATACTACTCTTGATATTCCGCCTACTACTCTTGGTGGATATTCCCATGTTAACATTAATATTTTCATTAACATTGCTTCCTTTCTTTTTACTATTTTCTTTTGTTTCTTATCTTTTTCTACATTTTTTGATTCTTATATATTCTATACAAATTTATATAAATTGTAAATATTTTTTGACAATTTTTTTCATATTTTTAGTATAAGAAAAAGACTATTTCAAAAATAGTCTAATCTTCGTTTTTATTAATTTCTTTTATTAATTCTAATTGTGAAATCAATAAAGATTCCATTTTAGCTTTATATATATCGAATTGTTTTTTTACATCATCAAGTTCTTTTTGTTTTATAACTATTTCATTATTTAGTTCATCAACTTTTTTTTGAGCATTAGCTTTTGCTTCATCTACTATTTGGTCTGCTTTTTGTTTTGCAACATTTTTTACTTCTTCGGCTGTTGTTTGTGCCATTACTAATGTATTTTGAAGTGTTGATTCTATGTTTTTGTATTGTTCTAAGCTACTGTTTAATTCATCTACTTTTGCTCTTAATTCTGTTACTTCTTTATAATTTTTGCTGTAGTCAATAGTCAATTCATCTAAAAAATCATCTACTTCTTCTACACTGTAACCATTTACCATTTGTTTTGCAAATCTTTTATTTTCTATATCTAATGGTGTAATCATAATTTCCTCCTTAAGTATTAATTAAGATTGTTGTTTTTTAACCAAGAAACTGATAATTTGTTTTTCATTTCTTCTCTTGCCATTTCGTTTGTTATTTCATAGTTTGATGGTGCAACTAAAAAGATTGAGTTTGATACTTTTTGAATATATCCATCTAATGCATAAACTCCACCACTAATAAAGTCAACTATTCTTCTAGCAACATCTTTGTTTACGTATTCAAGATTAACTATTACAGATTTCTTTTCTTTTAAGAAACTGCATATTTCATCTGATTGTTCAAAATTTGTTGGTTGTGATATAACCATTTTTATTGCTTGACTTTGTGATTGTGGCATATTTACAACTTTGTTGTTTCTTCTTCCAAATATTTTTTTATCTTCTACTTCTTCTTCATCTTCGTTTTCGTAATCGTATACATCTTCATCTTCGTAATCTTCTTGTTCAGCTTGGTCCATTCCAAATAAGTCAAACACCTTGTTCATTAATGCTCCTGCCATAATAAAAAAACCTCCTAAAAATTTTCTCGTTTTTACTTGTTATTAGTATCTACTTTTTTTTGCATATTGTCAATAGTTTTTGCAAATGTAATAATTATTTAATATTATTGTAATGTTTTTGTAATATTTTATTCTACTTTGCTTAGGTCTGGATTTATCATTAATTCATCATATATTGATATTTTTTTCATTGAATTAATTTGTGAGTTTGTAAATCCTAACTCTTGTAACTCACTTGTAGTATAGTTTTTTATGATACTATATTTTCCATTTTCTTTTTTTACATTTACTAATATTTTACTTAAATAACCAGCTCTATTTCTTACAACATATTTCAATCCCTCTTGTTCTACTATTGCAGAATTTGGCACTTTTAGTCCTGAGTAACTCCACCATATCAAATTAAAAGATATTTTTCTATAATTTGTAAATTCTTCTATTTGTTTGTCTATTTCTAATACTAGTAATGTTTCATCATCATTTTCTTGTGATATATATTGAATTGTTGCATCTATAGTTTTGTTATTTGATAACATTACTTGTACATTGTCTCCAACTTTTGCATTTTTTGCTTGTTCTGAGTCAGAAATTGTTGCTATGTAACATTTAAAGTTGTTTATTACTTTTCCACATTCATCATTTGTAGCTATTAATTGCCCTGTTTTTAAGTTTAATTTTTCTAGGAATTCTTTGCTTAATGTAGAAAAATTATTTGGTGTAAGTGTTTCTTCTAATCCATCAACTTTGTATGATACTATTCCACTTTCAGGTGCTGTTATGTATTCTGCTCCTGAGTTTAATTGTTTTTCTAATTCTGTTCTTTGAGTATATAATTTTTTTAGGTAACTTCCTGATGGACTTTTTTCTCCTACTATATTTGCTTTTCTTGTAATTAATTTATTTATTTCTTTTTTGTATTCTGTTAATTTTGAAATATCTGTCGTTCCATTTAATTGTTCTATTTTTTCGTCTAATTGGTTTTCTATTAATTTTATATCTGATGTATAAAGGTTTGTTTGTCCTTCTAAGGCTTCTTGGATTTTGGTGTCTAGCTCAGCTATTTGTTTTGTTAAGTCACTTTCGTTTTTGCTATAATATCTATATATAGATTCTCCTTTAGCTGTTTTTTCTCCTTCTGTTTTTATTTGTTCCATTCCGTTTTTATAGTTGTTTCCTTTTACAACTTTTTCATCTCTTATTATATAACCCACATCTGTTTCTTCTAAATATAAGGTTCCATTTTCTACTGTAACTTTGTCTGTTGGTTGTTTTATTAGTAAATAAACAGCATATATCAAATATAAACTAATTAAGGCAAATATAATTCCTATAATTATTTTCTTTTTGTTTTTTACTTTTTTTGTTTTCTCTTTCAATTTATTCCCTCCAAAATAATATCTACATTATTTTGTCTATCTTTTGAGCCATCTAACCAGATTGTTTGTTTATTTTTTCTAAACCAAGTTAATTGTCTTTTTGCATATCTTCTTGTTTCCATTTTTATTTTGTCTATCATTTCTTGTTCTGTGCATTTTCCCTCTAAGTAGTCTACAACTTCTTTATAGCCTAGTCCTTGCATTGCTGTTGGAAATTTATTATATTTTTGTACGATATTTTTTACTTCTTGTACTAAGCCTTGTTGCATCATAATATCTACTCTTAAGTTTATTCTTTCATATAATTTTTCTCTTTCCCAATTTATTGCAAATACTTTGTAATCATATTCTACTGGTTTTTTTCTAGATTCTGCTTCTTGTTGTGTTTTTGTTTTTCCAGTTGCTTTATATATTTCTAATACTCTCATTATTCTTTTTTTATCATTTGCACTTATCTTTTGCATTGCCTCCGGATCTATTTTTATAGCCATTTCATATAATTTTTCCAAGCCATCTTTTTTTGCTATTTCTTCTAATTCATTTCTATATTTTCCATCAAATTCGATATCTTGGTATTCTATTTCATAAATTAAGCTATCTACATATAAACCTGTTCCTCCTACAATAATAGGAGTTTTCCCTTTTGCAATTATTTCTTTTATTGCCTTTTTAGCATCTCTTTTATAATCTGCTACACTATATCTTTCATCTGGAGAAACAAAATCTAAAAGGTAATGTTTTATTCCTTGCATTTCTTCTGCTGTAGGTTTTGCTGTTCCAATGTTCATATCTTTGTATATTTGCATTGAGTCTGCTGATATTATTTCTCCATTGATTTTTTTTGCAAGTTCGATTGATAATGCTGTTTTTCCCGATGCAGTAGGACCACAAATTACAATTACTTTTTCCATATGTTTCTCCTTTCTTTTATTTTTTTGTTATCATTTGCAATGTTCCCATTTGTAGGCTTGCAAGATATTGAACTTCAAATATTGAAATTATTATAAATATAATTAGCATAATTATTAATTTCTTTTTTATTTTTTCTTTTTTGATTTCTTCATTATTTATTTTATCGAAAATTTTAAAAGTATATGGCAATAATACATAACCATTGATTATTGTAAATACTAATACAAATACTTTTCTTATTGTTTTCATTATTTCTTGGTTTTCATATACTATTCCTATTTTTGATATATTATAAATAACAAATGTTATAATCCATGTGATAAATATTCCACATATTATATACAAAATCTTTTTTTGTTTTTCTATGTTTCCTAAGCTTACCCATGTCCATCCTAGTAATACTAAACTTAAGATTATTATTCCTACAATAATTACTGTTGCCATCACTTTTTCCCTTCTTTTTATTTTCTTGCGAATTTTCTTTCTATTTCATATTTAGACATTTTTATAGCTGTTGGTCTTCCATGTGGACAAGTAAATGGATTTGGTAATGCTAATAGTTTGTCCATTAAGCTTTCAACTTCTTCTCTTGTTAGTACCATATTTGCTTTTACTGCAGCTTTACATGCTACTGTTGCTATAAATCTTTCTTCTTTTTCTTGTTTTGCTGTTCTTGCTACTGTGTTTATTTCATCTAAGGTTTCTAGGAATAATTCTTTATTGTCTAAATCTATGCACACTGTTGGTACACCTGTTAATTTTATTGTGTTTTCTCCAAATTCTTCTAAACTAAATCCAGCTTTTTCAAACATGTCCATATTGTCTTTTGCTATTTCCATTTCTTTGTGTGTTAGTGTTATTATGTCTGGTAATAATAGCATTTGAGAGTCTTTTGATGAGTCACTGTAATAGTTGTTTTTTACCTTTTCATACATTATTCTTTCGTGTGCTGCATGTTGGTCTAATATATACATTTCTTTGTCTATTTCTAGGATTATATATGTATTAAATACTATTCCTATAAATTTGTATGTTGGTTTTTGATATTCTTCATTTTGTTCAAATATTGATACATTTTCTTTTTTCATATCTATACTTGGAACTTCTGTTTTTATTGGTATTACTTCTTCTTGTAAGTTTGATTTTGTTTCTATTTGTTCTTGTGATATTGGTTTTGTTCCAAATAATTTTGCATACATTTCATCAAATTTTTCTGTTGGCTTTACTTCTTCTTGTTGGTTTTCTTCTATTTTTTCTTCTGGTGTTTCTTCTGGTTTTATTTCATTTATTTTTGTGTCATCTAGTTGTGGGTGTTCTGTTATTACTGTTTCTGTATTTTCTTTTATTTCTGTTGGTGTTTCTAATTTTTGTTCTGATATATTTGCATTTTCTGTATCTGTATTATTTTCTACTTTTACTTCATTTTCACCTGATGTTTCAACTTTTGTTTGATTTTCTTGTTGTTCTCTCATTTGTATATAATTAGAATTTAATTTTATACTAGGGTCTGTTTCAACTTCTTTTTGTATGTTTTCTTGTAATTTTTTTAATTGTTCTAACACATCAGCTGTATTTACAGGTCCACCTTCTCCTAAATTTACATGAGGTACTTTAACTGCTTGTGTTTGCACATTTTGTTGTGCTTTGTTATAGATATCTTGTACTATATTATTTGTTTTTATTTTACTTTCTTCATTAGTGTATTGTTCTATTTTTTCTGTTTCATTTTTTCTGAAGTCATATAATCCTTTTGAAATTTCTTCTTTGTTTTGGTTAATTTCTTGTTTTTCTGTACTTGCAACTAATTCACCTTTTAAAAGAGTGTCTTTTATAGCATGATAAATTGATTGAAAGATTTTGCTTTCATCTTCAAATCTTACTTCTAATTTTGCTGGATGCACATTTACATCAACTTTTGCTGGGTTCATTGTTATATTTAAAACTACGAATCCAAATTTTCCTATAGGAATTAATCCTTTATATGCTTGTTCTGTTGCTGCTGATAAAGTTTTGTCTTTTATATATCTTTTATTTACGAAAAATAATTGATTTGAACGATTTGATCTTGCTATTTCTGGTTTTCCTATAACTCCTGATACTTGTATATCATCATATGCATATTCAACAGGCATTACTCCTGTTGCTACATCTTTTCCATATATACTGTATATTACACTTTTTATGTCTCCATTTCCATTTGTTTGGATTACTGTTTTTCCTGTGTTTATTAGTTTTATTGCTATATTAGGATTAACTAGTGCTATTCTTGTTATAACATCTTCTATATAGCCTGATTCTGTGTAATCTTTTTTTAGGAATTTATATCTAACTGGAGTATTGAAAAATAAGTTTCTTACTGTTATTGATGTTCCTTTTTGACATCCAATTTCTTCTTTACTTAATATATCTCCAGCTTCTACAACAACTTTATAGCCTACTTGTTGTTCTTCTGTTTTTGAAACCATTTCAACATTTGCTATTGCTGCAATACTTGCTAAAGCCTCTCCTCTAAATCCCATAGAAGTAACAACATCTAAGTCATCTGCTGTTCTTATTTTACTAGTAGCATGTCTTTCAAAAGCAATTTCTAAGTCATCTTGTGCTATTCCTTTTCCATTATCTGTTACTTTTATAAAAGAAATACCACCATTTTTTATTTCTACAGTTATATTATTTGCTCCTGCATCTATTGAATTTTCTACCATTTCTTTTATTACTGATGCTGGTCTTTCTATAACCTCACCAGCTGCTATTTTATTTATTGTTAAATCATCTAGTAAAACAATATTTCCCATTTGTAACCTCCGCATTTATTTTAAAATTTTTGCTATGTACTCTTTTATTTCTCCAGCTTCTGCATTTTCAAAGAAATATTTTTTGAATTGTTCTCTGTTTATTGTTTGATATAAAAATTCTTGATCTATTTCTTTTAATATTGTTATCATATCTTTGTGTGTTATTTTTTTAACTTCATCTAATATTTTTTTGTTAGCTTGTTCTGGAACTACTCTTTCTTTTGGGTAACCTCCTCCAAAGTCTGTTTCAAATAATTTTTCAAAGGTATATGTAAGTGTTAATTCACTTCCCCATCCAAATCCTTTTGCAAATCCCATTGCTATTGCATTTCCTGCATTTATTTGACTAAATAAGTATGCATCTGTTGGGTCTACTATATGTCCACATAGTACATTTGGAAAGCTATTTAATGCAAGACATGCTCCTTCTCCTGTTCCACATCCTGTTACTATAAAATCTGCTGCTTTTGAGTTTATTAATATTGCTGCTAAAAGTCCTGCTTGTACATATGTTAGGTTATTTTCTTCTGTATTTTCCATTCCGTAGTTGTATACTTCAAATCCTTTTTTGTCTGCAACTTTTTTTAGTGCTTCATATATTATTGCATTTTTTGATGCTTGACTATTTTCATTTATTAATGCTATTTTCATTTTATTATTTTCCTTTCTAATTCCGTTTGTTTTTTCTTTTGCTATTTTATCATATTGAGTTTTTGTTTGCAATAATTAAATAATAAAAGACCATGAATTTTTTCAAGGTCTTTTTTATTAATATTTTATTTTTTTTCTTCAATTTTAATTTTTTCTAAATCATCATCAAATTTTTTTGTTGAAATTAACAATGATAGTACATAAACTACTAATACAAATGGAATTGTTAATTCTCCTATTTGCATTCTTGTTATAGCCATTATTCCTAATAAAACTAGTTGGGCTAAAACAATTATTCCTGCTGATTTTAATAATACTTTTAATGAATTTAATTTATAGTATCTTATCATAAAGTATACTAAAATAATTGCTGTAGCTATTGCAAATGGTGCTATATATGGTTTTATTAAATCTCTTCCTCTAATTTTTGAATGTTCTTCTATTGTTATATTATCTGCTGATAATTCTGTTCCATATTTTTCATTTATTTTTGTTACTAAATCTGCTTTTTGTTCTTCTGTTATATCTGTTGTTATGATATTTGCAGCATCTTTATATACTTCTATTTGTTCAATTAATACTGCTTGTTTTCCAAATACTTCATTTGTGATTGCTTGCATATCTTTTATATCAAATTCTTTTCCTAAGTCTATTTCAACTTGTTTTCCATTTTGATATTTTAATTCAAAAGCTAATCCTTTTACTCCTATCATTATTGCTCCAACTATTAAGATTAAAGCAATTAAGATTACTAATATTTTTGTACTTTTTTGTTTCATCTTTGTAATACCTCCTATCTTTCTACATTTGCCTTTAATAGATATCTTGTTATTATTGCATTATATATTGCAATTATTACTATTCCCCAGAATGTTATCATTCCAAAGCTACTGATAGGTACCCATTTTATAAAGCTAAATGCTATTGCCATTATGCATATTGGTATAATTCTAAGATAGAATTTTTTATATGTTGCTCCTGTTGCTTTTTTCATTACATTTTCTGCTTTTTCTTTATTTAGTTCTTCTATTTTGTTTAAGAACATTGTTGTGAATATATAGTTTAAAATTAATACTATTATTATTCCTGCTATTGATTCTATTGATATTGTTACATTTGTATATCTAACAACTAACATATATACAGCAGATAATCCTACATATGCTATTCCTGATAGTAATCCATTTAATTTATGTTTTACTATTAATATTATTATTCCTACAACTGCTATTATTGCTATTGCTATTTCTACTTTTATTAAATCTTGTGTTGTTAATTTTGGTAATATATATTGATTTTTTTCCAAGTCATATTTTACTGGTAATTTTCCTGTATCTAATGTTGTTGCAACACTTTGTGCTTGGTCAACATAGTTTTGTAATGTTGTTTTATCTGTTGTTGCACTTCCTACTGATAATTGAATTTTTCCTGTTGTTATTGGTTCATCAAATGATGTTGACATTATTTCTTGGTCATCTATTTTCATTGTTATTTTCTTTTCTGTTGTTGCTGTATCTGAAGAACCTTCTGTAGTTGTATTTGTTGCTTCATTTTCTGTTTCTGATGTTGTATTTTCTGCAACATTATTTTCTGTTGTGTTATTTGTTGTATTGTTTACTGATACGTAAGTTTGACTAACATTTTTTAATTTATCTTTTCCGTTTTTATTAAATTCTATTTGTAAATATACTGATGTTCCACTATTTGTTGTATTGTATAATACTTCTGATGATTTTATATCATCATTGTTTAGTAATACTTCTTTTGTTTCACTATCTAAAATTTCAAATTTTCCAACTGTATTTAAATTTCCTATTATTGTATCTGTTTGACTATTTTGTTCTGGAATTTGTATTGTTATTTCTCCTGTTGCTTCATTTACACTTGTTGTGTATTCTTCTACATTCATTTTGTTTAATCTTTTTTCAATTACTTCTTTTGATTTTTTATAGTTTTCAGTTGTTAACACTTCTTCACTATTATTTGGAACATCATCTGTTGATTCTGTGTTTACTTTTAATTTTATTGTTCTTGCTCCATTTAGTGACATTGAGTATGAATAATCTTTTACTTTATTTTCCATTCTATTTTTGTTTTTTTGATAAATTCCTACAAAACTTATCATTGATATTAAAATAACTAGAAGTGTTATTGTTAATATTTTTACTGTTTTCATTGTTTTTTCTTTCATTTTCTTTCCTCCGTTTTTATAATAATTTTGTACCATTTATTACCAGTTCAAACCATACTTTTAGATATTTTGCTGCATATTTACTCATCATTGTTCTTTGCATAAATATTTCAAAATAATCTAATACTGGGCATATATTTGTATCTATTGTTAAGTTTAATATTATTTTTCTTTCTTTTTCATCTATTTCTAATTCTGCATTTGTTACTGCATAGTTTACTCTATCATGAATATCAAATGTTGATAAATTTTTGTTTACTACTCTGTCTCTATGTACATCTGATTTGTCTGCTAGTATAAGTGCTGCCGATATGTCACTTATTGCTGTTCCTGTGTTTTCATCATGATTTCCTATTGCCATCATTATTTCTGTTCTTTCGTCTACTGGCATTTCCATTTCTTTTAAAATGTTATATGCCATTATTGCACCACTATGTGCATGGTCTACTCTATTTACGCAGTTTCCTATATCATGCATATATCCTGCTATTCTTGCTAATTCTACTGTTCTTTCTGGATAGCCTAATTTTTCTAATATGTCTCCTGCTCTTTTTGATACTATTGATATGTGTCTGTGTCCATGTTCTGTGTAGCCTATTGCATTTAGTTGCTTTTGTGCTCCTCTTATAAGAGCGTCTAACTCTTGGTTTTCTTTAATGTCTTTTAAAGTTATCATTTGTTACCTCCTTTGGTCTTTATAGATTTTATATTAAATGATAAAAAAAATCAACCTTTTGGGTTGAGTTTTTGTATTTTTATATAATATATGTTATTTAGTTTTTTCATTTATATAAAAAAGCCCTCTATTATTAATTCATAGCTTTAAAAATATTTTAATATCACTATAGCAATTTTTTTATATCTGTTATATAATCAAAATGTTTTTAATTATTAATAAAATTCATACTAAAAAATTTAACACTTTATACACAAAAATTAAGGAGTATCAAATGAATAAAAAAATAAGATTTAAAGAAATACTTAAAACATTTATATTTGTTTTACCATATATATTTGTAGAATTTACAAATACTCTACTAGTAACAATTGATAAATCCATATCAAATTCTATTGGTAAAACTGCAATTATAGTTTTTTCTTCTTTTTTCACCTTAAATTGGGCTATAAATACTATTCAAGTTTGTGTATCAAATGCACATACAATCGTATTAGCTAGAGATAAAAATAATGCAAAATTAATAAATAATTCTGCTATGTTGATAGAGCTATCTAGTGCATTAATAATTTCCATATTAATTTTCACTTTTTCTACACAGATTACATATATATACAATTTAGATGATGACGCTCGTAAAATATTGTCAATAATTCTAAAGTTAAAAGCAATTCAATTGCCAATTTTTTCTATAGGGTATGTTCCTAAAAATATTTTGAAAATTGATAAAAAAACAAACAAAATATGGATTGTAACAGTAATTTCATCTTTGATTAATATATGTGGCGATATTTTAAGTGTAAAATTTGGCTATAATGAAATTGGTATATATGTTGCAACAATAATTTCATCTTTGGTAAATACTATTTTATTATTGTTTTTTTCTAAATATAAATTATATAGAACAACTTTTAATTATATTAAACAAATTTTATATTTTGCAAAAGATTTAATTTTTAATAAACTTATTCAGAGAATTGTAAATATCTATTATACTCATGTTGCTAGTTCTTTTGGAACAGGTATTTATGCAATTCATTGTGTATGTGGCACAATTGTAGATACTTTGTGTGAAATTATTGAAGGTTTCTATTCTGGTTTGTTAGTTGAATATTCAAATGATATTGAAAATAAAAAAGAAAATTTATTAAGAAAAGTAGATACTATTGAATTTTATGGAATTATTTTTGCTACATTATTCATTCCAATATTTATATATCCATTATGGTTCGCTTTAGGAAAGTCTGTTTCTTGGAATGAATGTACTCCTTATATATGGTTATATTCTATAGAATTTGTTGCTACAGTAGCTGGTTGTAACTATAGGGCTTACCTTTCTGCTAATAAAAATACAAAAGCTATTAGGATGATGGCTTTTATAGGTGGCTTATGTGTTAGAGTACCTTTGTGTTATATTATATATAAATTTAATATCGGTATAATTGGATTATCTGTAGTTTGTGGAATTGATAGAACTATTAGAGCTATTTATTTAAGGTTATATATTAAATACAAAAAAATCAACCTTTTGGGTTGATTTTTTTATTCTATTGACATTATTCTTTGGATTCATTATATATTTTTTTGCCGATAAAAATCCCATATACCGTTAATATTAGAAAACATGCAATAATTGCTATTCGTGGGTACAGTGAAATCTTTTTTATAAAAAGGCATCCTATACTTGCCCAAAATAAAACTCCCCAGACTAATGCAACAATCAATGCTCTGTTAGCAATATTTTTTCGTTTTTTCATGCCAATACCTCCTGTAAAAATTATTTTTTATCAAAGTGCCTTTATATCAACCTGCAAAACAGGAAAATAAATTTTATTTTTATATTTTATCACATTTTTTCTAAAAAATAAAGTGTGTTTTATTATTTTCTTGATGTCCATTTATAAAAAATAAAAAAAGAACAGATATTGAAATCAATCAATTTTTATAAATTTGCAAAAAATGTTAAAGGAAGGTCTGTACTACAGGGTCCTTCCTTCAACATAAGTCAATTACTTACGAATGATATTGTATCTAATCTTGCTTAACTCAGTATGATTTGTTTTATTTGCTTTGGTATCAATGAATTCGCGTGTCTCGTAACTACCTGAGGTTTGATATCCAAGTCCATATTCCCAATCGTAGATTTTGCGAAGATATGCCTTTGCATTTTTAACCTTCTTCCCACCACGCTTTACAGGATAAACCAAAGCAGGATTCAGATTGGTAATATGGCTATATGGCTGTTTACTCTTTCTATATTCGATTTCCATATCAAACAGTTTAAATTTTATACAGCCATTTCTATTATTCACACGCGCCATCCCCGAAACTCGCAAGTTTCCAAAAGGCAAGCCACGATCTAAATACATAGGGTTATTAAGTGTATACTGCAATTGTGTTCCACAGCAACCAATAAGCCAAGCTGCTTCAGTGTTACGCACCTTTGAATTATTGAGCACTGCATACTTTTTGGCAACTACAAAAAGTGCAAGTCCGTAGTGGTTCCATACCCCACCAGCAGAAGCTGAAAGGAAAATGTTAAGTACTTGTTCCTTACGATATAAAGTTCCCACAACTTTTCCATTGCTGACAAAGTGAATGTTGTTTTGATCAGTTACAGTTTCATACTCCTGATACATCCGTTCAACTAAATAATTGTACATAATCTTACCTCCAAAATTTTTTCATTTATAAGTGAAACGATGTTGCAAACACGAGGTTTACTATATATAGTCTATTAACTATATACACTATAATTATAGCACATTTATGTAAACGTTGCAATACCATGAACATTTTTTCTTTTCTTCAACCAATTTAAAACCTCCAATCCAAATCTTAAAATTAAAAGAGACATCAAAATACTAATGACATCTCTTGCTACAAAAAAATCAACCAGATTTTTCTGATTGATTTCATATCATCTGTCATAACTTTTCAAAAAAGTTCGAACAGAAACGTTCTGGAGCGATTTCGAAACAGGTATGCGAAAAAATGACATATTCTGTTTCAAGCTCTCTTATATAATTCGATTTATTAATACTAATGTAACATAGATTTTTAAATTTTTCAATACTCTATATAAAGATTTTATGTATATCTTGTATTTCGTTCATAAATGTGTTATAATTTCAATTATAGTCAATATGACTTGTTTTAGTTAACCTTTAACTCTATCAAAACAATTAGGAGGAATGCATATGGAACGGAAAGAGTTAGATTTTGTTTTGAAACAGAATCACTATTTAGAAGGTGGAACGAAAGAAGCATGTGTTAAAGTAAGAGATTTCTTATCTCATGCTACAAATCCAGGAAATCAAATTCATTCTGCTCTCTCGTGTGTAACTGCTGATGAATTTATGGACGCTGTAAAAACATTAATGGCGTTTGCTTTTCGGCAAGATGACACTATCCCTGAGAAATGGCAGTGCGATAATGATTGTCGTATGGTGTCCAACCTTTTGTGTCCTGGAGAATGTAATATCAGTAAAAACGCAGACAAAATGTGTCCATTTTTTATGGACGAAGGTTTAATCTGATATAAAATGAGACAGTTGTACATAGTGCAATTGTCTCGTTTTATTTTATATAATTTTCTACATATTTTTACTTTTTAGTTGCTTGCTTTTTTCCTTTTCGAGTTGCTTTAAGCTTTTCTTTGGAGTAGGTAAATCTTCTGGCATAGTTCCACCATTTTTAGCAATTACTTCTCTAATATTTTTCCAATATTATAGTGAGTTTTGTTTGCTTCTTTTTCGCTGTCAATGTTGTCTTTTTTTAATCTTGATTCAGTTTGTGTTATGCGAAATAAATTGGCTGCAAGCTCTTCGCTGCCCATATTATCTAGAATATCTTCTCTATATCTTAAACCTTTTCTTTTTGCAATATCATCCGCTGTTTCTCCATTATATAAACCTTTATAACCGCTATTGTGAAATTTATCAAAATTTTTAACTCCTGCTTTTTTAGCTGCTTGGTTTAATGAATAATTTCCTTTTCTTGTTAAATTTCTTTGATAAAATCTTTTTTCATCTTCTGTTAGCATACTATATTCTTTTTCGGTAATCTCTTGTTTTCTTGTTTGAACTGCAAAATAAGTTTGGGCAAGAGCAATAACTTTTTTTCTGCTATCTCCATTTTGTGCTATTAAATAACAAGCATATCTTGTTAATTCATAATCTTGTTGTTTTCTTTCAGCACCAGAGCCTATTTGAACCATTTTACTGATGTCAGTAAAATGGTCTAATACATTGATATTACTATTTTCACAAGATATTTTTGCTTTATTTACTATTTTTTCAAAATTCTGCCAATTTGAATATTGTAGAATAGGCATAAGTTCTCTAGCGTACCAAAATTCAACACCATTTTCATCAGTATGCTTAATATCTTCAAATGATTTATTATTTCTTTCTATTTCTTTCAACAGTATCAGCTCCGTTTCTTAATATTATACTTTCTTATTATTATAAAACAATTGTTTGCGATTGTCAATTAATTTTTAAGATTTTTTGAATTTAAATGCTATTATACAAGTACATTGCAATTTGATTTTGTTCTGCATTATTCATCTCCATTATTTTAGCCATAGCATATAGGAGAGTAGGATATTTTCTCATATTTACATAGCTTGTCAAATATTCATTATCAATTCCTTTTAGTCTTTTATCAAATATGCTGTGTATATGTGCTTTATTATATTTTAAGTTAGTATAAGCACTTGAACTTATACACACTCCAAGTCTCAATTTATTTTTCAAATCCATATTTTTAATTATATCTATTACATCTTTTACTTTATCATCTATAATATTATTCATAATACAAGTTCTCCTTTAATTCAAATTAAAATCATTTTTCTTTTTTAGTTTGTTATTCTTATTTTCATCTGGTATAGTTACTTTTCTATAGATATTATTTGCAATTTCATTATCATTGTCATCAAATATGCCATTTTTATATAGGTCATCACTTACAATTTTATAATTTTGGTCATTATCATAAGTTATCTTTTTGTGAAAATGGCTCATTAGATCATGCCAAAATCCTTTAAATTTCTGTAATTGTACTTTTATATTTTCTTTTTCTTCTCGTAATTTTGTAATTATTTTTTCTTTTTCAGATAAATCATCTTTTAATCCTTTAATATCTTTATCTTTAAGTTCTATTTGATATTTTAGTGAACGATTTTCTTTTTGTACTTCATATGAAGAATATTCAAAATCCTTAATAGCTAAATTTAGGTCATTTACGCTTCTAACTGTTTTATTGGTATCTTTTACATCTTTGGTAAAATTTTTTATTTTTTTGACATCCTCGATTGAAATAACCATATTATTTTTATTCATCAGGGTAGTTTTTAGATTATCTAATATTCTATTTATATCTTTAGTTGAATTATCTAGTTTTTCAGTTTGTTCATTTGCTTTAGCTAGTTTTTGTTCTTTTAGTTTTAGTTGTTTTTTATAATCTTTATAACCATCCATATCTTTAACATTAATATCTTGATTTCTGCCTTTTTGCTTTGTTTTAAGTCTACTATCTACATCATAAAACTTATTATATGATTTAATACAAGCATTCCTCATTTTGTCCTGAATTTCAGAAAGTAAGGTTTTAGTAAATAGTTGTGATTTTCCTACTTGTTTTTTCATACCTCTTTTACAATTTTCTATTACTGGAACACCAATAACATGCATATGTGGAGATGTTTCATCAAAATGTATTGTTGCATTAGCTACTTTAAAAGTAGGCAATATTTTAGATAATTCTTGTATCTGTTCATTATATACATCTGTCATTTTATATCTATACTCGTTATCTTTATCTCGCCAAAAGTCCATATCTCCAAGCTCAATAATAATTTCACAAGCTATATCATTTTGAGAATCACACACTTTTTGAAAGTAATCCTTTATTTGTCTGTCAGCTCTTGTTTTAGCATTATATTCAGTTCTTGCTTGTTCAAATTCTTCTAAGTATACTTGCTTAACATCTTCTACAATATCATTAGTTCCATAAATAGTAGTAATTAATTCTCTTTGATTATCATAATCTCGTAAATTATGCTTATTTGCCTTTGATAAATCATTTGCATTTTGTATTGCATTATTTGAAAAAGAGGTAGTACCAGATACATTTCCTTTAGCTTTTTTTTTAGCTACTTTACTTTTATTTTTATCACTACCTAAGTGAAAAGAATATGCTAATTCTTGTTCCATTAAAAGTACCTCCTTGAATTTTCTTCGAAGCACAGGACTTTGACCTTGTCATAAGTCCTAACCCCCTATGAGTTAAGACGTGCCATCATAACTCGGGGGCTCTGCGAGGCAATAAATTTTCTCCCAATGGGATAAAATTTATCCAAATTACCTCATACTAAATTTATATTGCTACCCGCAAATATAAATCTGTATTTGCTAATTTGATTGTTGCAACATAGCAAATATATAAAGTAATAGTTGCAACAATTATTTACGCTTTTTCTTTGAAGTAGTATGAGTAACAAGTCCAAGTCGCAATTTTCCTTCTGGTTTTGCCAAGAAGTTTTTATATTGTTTTATAGCTACCATTCTAATTACTTTTTGATTTTTCTTTAACTTAAACTCAATATGTCTATCTCTAATCATAGCAACTTTAGATTTATTATCATAGTTTTCATCTATCTTATCATCGTGGAAATAGTATTCTCCCAAATCCATATAGTTTATATCTAATTCTTTTTTCAATGTACTTAAATAGTCTTGTAATTGTTCGTTATTCATATTTACACTAATTCTAGTATCTTCAAGTTTTCCATTTCTTTCTAGCATTGTTGGAAAATCTACAACACCTTTATCATATAGCTTGTCTATCTGTTCTACAAAACTACTTCTAAAATTGATTTTATCTATATCAAAATTTCCATTTTCATCCTTCTTTAATGTTGCTGTTTCAATAAATTTAGATATAAAAGATTGTTTTTCATCTTTACTTTTCATAGTCCATAATTTTAATAAAACATCTTTATACATTTGATGTTCTGTTAGTTTTTCTCTTTCTATATCTCTTTCAGCAAGTAGAGGGTAGACGTATTTATTTACATGAAAGTCGTATTCTACTAAATCCAATATATAATCAATTAAGCAATCTTCAATCTCTGCTTCGTTATAATACAAGTTGCAGTTATCACAGAAATAATACATATATTTAGCTTTTTTGCCACCTGCACCTTTACAAGTCATTATTTTACCGACAAGTAGGACATACAAGTTTTTGGAAGAAAATATATACTCTATTTCTGCAATAAGACCTTTGATTTTTCTCTTTTTGTTTTTGAACTTCTTCCTACATAGCTCTTGTTATAATAGGAGGGACAACATCCACAAACAATTCTGTTTCTTTATCTGTATCATATTTATATCTTTCATAATCTCCCATATAGATTTTATTATTTATAATTCTATCAATAGTTGAATCACACCATTTTTTATTGTTAGGAGATAGGACTTTTTTTTCATTTAGAATGTTAGATATTGCTTGATAGCTTTTACCTTCTAAATACAATTCAAATATTCTTAAAACAATATCTTTTGTGGTAATATCAACTTTTAATGTTTTATCTTTATCTCTATAATAACCTAATGGAACTTTACCAGAAATATGACCTGCTTTAATTGCCCCATTTAAGCCGAATTTTGTTCTTTCTGATACTATCTCTATTTCTAATTGAGATAGTACAGTAAGCATTCTTACAAAGAATCTACCATTTGCAGTAGAAGTATTAACATCATCTCTATCACAAATTAAATAACAATGGTATTGCTCAAGAGTACTGATTAAAACTTCTAAATCTCTTACAGAACGCGTTACTCTGTCCAATTTATAGGCTACTATATAATTCAATTTACCTGCTTTCATATCTTCTAACATTTGTTGAAATGCTGGTCTATTTTTTATATCTTTTGCAGATATTCCTGCATCTTTATATATTTTAAATATTTCAAAATCCTTGTATTTACATAGTTGTCTTAATTTTTCTTCTTGTTCTCCTAAACTAAATCCTTCACGAACTTGATCTTCGGTACTTACTCTAATATAAATACCTGCAATTTTCTTTTCTGTGTTTTCCATTACAACCTCCTAAAAAACAAACAAAGTGCTAGAAAGCCTTTGCTAACTAACACTTAAAAACTCTAATATTTATTTGTCATACTACTTGCTGAAAATAAAGAAAACTTCCAGTATTAGTTACCATTGATAATATCTCGTAATTTTGAGAGTGGATATTTATTTGCTAAATTGCCTATGTAAAAATATTCGTGTTCATTAAAGAATAAATATATCTTATCTTTAATAACAGCTGTATGTGGCTCTACATAAGCAAGATTAGTTTTTTCAACCATTCTCAAATTACCATTCTTTATCTTTGGTTCACAACTACTAAAAGTGCAAGCCCATTCAATCTTAGAATGTAATTCTTTACTTATTGCTATTTCTTTTTTAACTGTAGATATCATATCACAAAAACCTCCTTTTTTCAATATTTTGAGGCTATTTCTTACTTTTATTACCAATTCTAATAATTAAAAGTAAAAAAAAAGCCGACTAAATCGACTTATATATTGTGAAATGATATTCACTTTTGTTTTCTTCAAACTCACTTATATCAATAATTATAAGTAGTTCGACGAAAACGCATTATGGGGCCTACAACGGGAATTGAACCCGTGACCTCAGCCTTACCAAGGCTGCACTCTACCAACTGAGCTATGCAGGCATATCATATTAATATAGTATCAAACCAAATATAAATAACTTTAATTTGATACTATATTATTTTATCATATTAGAAAAAATTTTTAATCGCTTTTTTTCTAATTCTTTGTATAGCATTATCTATAGATTTTACAGGTGTATCTAGCTTTTTAGCTATTACTTCATAGCTTTCACCTTGTATAAATCTTTGTAATACTTGTTCTTCAAATTTGCTTAAATTTTTATGAATCGAATTTTGAATTTCTTCAAAATATTCTTTTTTTGTAATTGTATCTAATGGGTCTTCTATTTGAGTATTGTTAAATGTTTCTATTAATTCAGTTCCATCTTCATCATCTTCGTATGCTGAAGTATTTAATGATAAATAGGAATTTAATGGCATGTGTTTTTGTCTATTTGAACTTTTTATTGCTGTTATTAATTGTCTTTCTATACAAACATTTGCAAATGTTTTAAATGTATTTTGTTTTGTATTATCAAAACCTTTTATTGCTTTAAATAGACCTATCATTCCTTCTTGTACAATATCTTCTCTTTCTGCACCTATTATAAAGTATTTTCCGACTTTGGAATTTACTAAGTCTTTATACTTGTTTAATAAATATACTAGTGCTTGTTCATCGCCATTTTTGATATCTGTTATTATTTGTTCATCTGTTAAATTACTATATTTATCTGTTGTAAAATATATTTCTTCTTTTTGCATTAGCCTTAAAATACCTCCACAAGCATTCTTTTTGATATTATATATTTGTAAAGCCTAGAAAGTCAAGTGTTTTTGCATATTTTACAAAATTATTTTAGTCTTGTATTTCATTTTTTAGAAATCCCCAGAAATTGTCTGTTTCCATTCCTTTTTGCCATGATGCTACTCCACCTAATTTATATTTCTTTATTAAGCTTATTTTTTCTTTTAATGATGTTTCATCTTCAATCCAAATTTTCTTTGTATTGTTTCCATCTTTATATTCAACATAGTATTGTTTTAAACTGTCATTCCATTGTTTTTCTACTCCATTTGGAATAACGCTATATGTGTTTTTCATTGAAACTGTATTTTTGCTTGTTATTTTTCCTGAACTATCTTCTGTCCAAACTCTTGTATATAGCGGAATTGCAAGGATGATTTTTTCTTCTTTTATTTCTTCTGTTTCGATGAATTTTTTTATTCCTAATTCTACCCAATCATAACCTGCTGTTGTTCCAGCTTTATTGCTTGATGCGCCATATTCATCATATGCCATAAATACGATATAATCTGCAACATCTCCAATTACATTTCTATCAAAACACATTGACCATGTCTCTGAACCATCTGGTGCTGTTACATCTACTGATAATGTCATTCCTATTTCTTTTAATCTTGGTTCTAATTCAATTATAAATCTTGAATACATATTTTTATCTTCTTGTTTCATATTTTCAAAGTCTATATTTACACCATCTAATTTATATTTTACACAATATACGATTATTTGCGAAATTAATTCTTGCCTTTTATTGTAGTCATTCATTATGTTTGATGTTACATTTATTGAACCAGCTTCTGAATTTTGAACCATTGGCCATACTTTATATCCGTTGTTATGTGCCCATTCAATATATTTTTTTCCTGTTTCCCCTACATTTTCTTCTAATTCTCCATTTTTATTTAAATGGAAAAATGCTGGTGAAACTACATTTATTCCGTCTATTGTAGTTCCAGTTCTATCTGGTGCTTTAGCAACTGTTGAATAATAATCCCAAACTAAATTTACTTTTCCCTCAATTTGTTTTGTTTCTTCCATATTTTCTCTAACAGTTACTTCATTTGCTAAGTATTTAGATTTTATATATCCAAGTTTTCCATTTTCTGTTCTGATTTTTGTATAACCATTGTCTTCAGAAATTACAACTACATAGCTTCCTTTTTTTATTTTATCAACTGTTTTTGCTATAAATTTTTTTGTAGATTTTACTGGTAAATTTTTTGTTACTATTGCTTTCTTTTGTTCTTTTGATGTTGAGTCTATTGTTATTACTTTTGAATTTTCTATATAAGAAATCTCTATTCCATAAACATCTTCAAGTTCTTTTATTGGTAAATAAATTGCGTCGTCTTTTTTTATCGTTTGTGCATATGTTTTTTTACTTACACCATTAATGCTTATTTTATTTTCATCTAAGCTAATGGCTGCAATTTTTGTATCATATGTTGTTATTATTTGATTATTTTGTGTATCTTCGTAAATATATTTATCGAAGAAGTTCCCTAAGTCTTGTTTTGATATATATATTTCATCATCCTGAATAAATATATCTTTTTTTAGGTTTGATGTTATGTTTTTATTGTTTATTACTAAATTTATGTTTTTGTTTTTATCAAATATAATATTGTTGTTTATTTGATATAGTATAACTCCTATTATGATTATTGCAAGCACTATTATCAGTGCTTTTGTTACTTTCTTTTTATCTAATTTTCTTTTTCCTGTTTTTGAATGTTTCATTTTATTTGCCCTTTCTTTTGTTTTTTTATACTATATCATATTTTTTGAAATTGGAAAACTGTTTTTTATTATTTTTTGTATTTTTTTGTTTTGAATAAAATAAAACGGCATATTTGCTTGGTTTGAAGCAATGTGCCGTTATTATTTATTTTAATATTCTAAGTGTATTAAATATCGTTATCAAAGTTGTACCAACATCTGCAAATACAGCTTGCCACATATCTGCTATTCCAAATAGACTTAATAATAATGTTAATATTTTTACACCTATTGCAAATATCAAGTTTTGAATTATTATTTTATTTGTTTTTTTGGAAATTTCAATTCCATCAACAATTTTATTTAACTCATCTGTCATTATAACAACATCTGATGCTTCTATTGCTGAACTTGAACCAATTCCTCCCATTGATATTCCTATATCTGCTCTTGCTAATACAGGGCTATCATTTATTCCATCTCCGACAAATGCAACCTTTTTATTTTCTTCTCTTTGTTCTATTATTTTGTCTAATTCATTGTATTTATCTTGTGGCAACATTTCTGCTTTTACAGCTTGAATTCCAACTTGTTTTGCTATTTTTTCTGCTATTTCTTTTTTGTCTCCAGTAAACATTTTTGTTTTTATTCCTAGTTTGTGTAGCTTTTCCATTGTTTCTTTTGTTTTTGGTTTTATTTCATCACTTAAAACAATGCTTCCCACTACTTGTTCATCTATGTTTAGATATAATACTGTTCCTACAATATTCTCTGTTTTAGCTCCTGTAAAGCTTGAATTTCCTATTTTAATATTTTTGTTATTGTATGTGTATTTTAATCCTTTTCCTGAAACTTCTTCAAAGTTTTCAACATCATTTACGTTTAATTCTTTTTTGTTTTGGTTTTCTTCATATTTATTTAAAATTGATTTTGCTATAGGATGGTTAGAAAGTTTTTCTCCTCTTGCAAAATATTCTAAAATTTCATCTTCTGAGTATTTTTCATCTAAAGAATGTATTTCTGAAACTTTGAAATTTCCCGTTGTTATTGTTCCGGTTTTATCAAAAATTATTTCTTTTATGTCTTTTATTCCATCTAAGTAGTCACTACCTTTTATTAATATTCCTTTTTTAGATGCTTTACCTATTCCTGAAAAATAACTTAATGGAACTGATATTGCTATTGAACATGGGCATGAAATTACCAAGAATATTAATGCTTTGTATATACTTTCTTTGTATGTTACATTAGCAACTACAAGTGGCATAAATATTGCTACTAATAATGCTAAGCCTATTATTACTGGTGTATAAATTTTTGCAGCTTTTGATACAAAAGTTTCTGTTTTTGCTTTTTTGTCTGTTGCATTTTCAACTAAATTTAAGATTTGACTTACTGTACCATTTTCATATGTTTGCTCTACTTTTACTTCTATTAATCCATTTACATTTATACTTCCTGATAATACTTTGCTATTTTTTGTAACATTTACTAATTTGCTTTCTCCAGTTAATGCTGAATTATCAACTTGTGCATCTCCACTTATTACAACTCCATCTAATGGTATTTTTTCTCCTGTTTTTACCATTATAATATCGCCTATTTTTACTTCTTCTGGATTTACTTTTTTGATTTCTTCATTGATTTTTAAGTTTGCGTATTCTGGTTTTATATTCATTAAATCTGATATTGATTTTCTTGTTTTGTTTACTGCTTTTGATTCTAATATTTTTCCTATTTCGTATAGAGTAATTACCATTATTCCTTCTGATATTTTTCCTACAAAATATGCCCCTATTGCAGATATTACAATCAAAGTATTTTCATCTAAAACTTTATTTTTTGTAACTTGTTTCCAAGCTTTTTTTGCTGTTTTGTATAATAATACTACAAAAGAAATTATTGTTAATATATTAGTTATAATTGTTCCAAAATTTCCAATTAAAGCTATTAAATATATTGCAATTCCTATAACAATTCTAGCTATATCTGAATCATTATGTTCTTCTTTTTCTTGTTTTTTCTCTCCATCATCTAGAACTTCTACATCTGGTTCTAATTTTTTTACAATTTCAGTTACTTCTTTTTTTGCATTTGGATTATCTGATTTGAATGTTAATTTTAAAGTAGAAAAATTAACTATTACATCTTCATAACCTTTTGTTTTTGCTATTTCATCTTCAATTTTCTTTGCACAATTTGCACAATCTAACCCCTCTAGTGTATATTTATAACTCTTCAATATGTTCACATCCTTTCTTAACTATTTCGTGGATATGGTCATCGTCTAAGCTATAGAAAACAACTTTTCCTTCTTTTCTGAACTTTACTAATTTAGCTTGTTTTAAAATTCTTAATTGATGTGATATTGCTGATTGAGTTGTTCCTACTATATTTGCTATGTCACATACACATAATTCATCTTCTAATAATGCATAAATAACTTTCATTCTTGTTGAATCTGCAAATACTTTAAATAATTCTGCTAAGTCATATATATAGCCATCTTCTGGCATTTTTTGTTTGATTTTTTTAACTGTTTCTTCGTGTATAACAGTGCATTCTAATAAATTATCTTCCATTTATTTTTTCTCCTTTTATCTGTTTATATGATTATGTGTTCATATGTAAATTTATGATACTATTTATTAGAATTTTTGTCAATATATTTTAAAAAACTTTTTCAATAAAAATGGGGTTTGGATATAGCTCTGATGTTAACCTATGCTATAATACTTTTTTTGAGTGCGATTGAAATAATTTTAGAAAATCTTAATTAATTTTTTGGAAAATGTTCGCGTCGAGCGTCAGCGAGGACTAAGTGAAAGGGTGCCAAAAAATTAATTTAGAATTTCTTAAATTATGCAATGAGCCGAAGAAAAAGTATTATAGCATAGGTTAACATCAGAGCTATATCCAAACCCCATTTTTATTAAAATTATATTTTCTATTTCATAACTTCATTAAGCACAGCAGATAAATATTTCATACTAGTTAAGCATTGTTCTAACGTATTTCCAGTAGCTCCAACTTCCATAATGTTAGCATATTTTCCAGTATGTTGATTATACCTAGACTTCGTAACCATCATTGGCTTAAACAATCCAGGATACATCTCTTCTGCTTTTTGTTGTACCTTTACTGCAAATTTTAAATTTTGATTCCAATTAGGGTGATATAAACCTCCTTCATTTGTTCCTATTACAAACATTATTTGTGCAGCATAATCGTCCCCTATTTTTACTGTTGGCGCATAATCTGCTCTTGAGCCAATAGCATCTCTATGTAAATCTATTATTATGTCTGATGGTGTTGTTTGTAATATATTTTCTACTGTTTTTAGTGAACGTGTATATGAACCTGTATATGATGGGTAATCATGATAAGATGTATCATGTACTACATTTAAATTATATTTCTTTAAATAATTTTCTAATTCACTTCCAACTTGTGTTACTGTATATTTTAAATCTGTTGTTCTAAAATTTCCAGTTTGTGTGTATGGGTATTTTTCGCTTGAGGTGTAACTTTCACAACTGTGGGTATGAAATATTACTATATTTTTATTGTCTATTTTTATGTCTGATTTTAATATATCTTCTGTTAAATTGTATGTAGTTTGATTTTTTATCTTTACATTTCCATATTGAACATTATAATTTTCCGAAATTGGATTTGGAGTTACTACTTCTGTTTGTGTGTTAGTGCTTTGTGCTAATTGGACATCATTTCTTGTTTCAGCGTTTTGCGTAGTTTCGTTTTGATTTTTATTTTTATCTTCAACTTCTACTTTTTCTTCCGCTTCTTGTATTCCCTTTATACTGCTTATTTCTGTTTGTAAAAATTGTTCTAAATAATTATTTTTTGATGTTTCATTTTGTTCTCTTGTATCATTTTCACTATTTATACTAGCCATTGCTGGTATTTCTTGTTCCATACATTTTGTTAAACTATTTGCTTGTAAAATTTTAAAATTTTTAGTATTTTTATTTTCTTTTGTAGATGAAAAATATCTTGCAGTAAATACCATTAACATTACTATTATTGATATTCCTACAAGATATTTTATTATATCTCCTATTTTTAATACAGTAACATTAAACATATATATTCTCCTTGTCCTAAGTTTACTATATATATTATTATTCATTTTGTATTAAAAATATTACTATTTAATTATTGATCATCTTGTTCACTATCTGTTTGTTGACTTTCAGTATCTGAGCTTTTTCTATCATTATTTGAATTGTTATCTATTGTGTTATTTATATTATTGTCATTTGATGTTGAACTATTTGAATTTGTATTTGAGTTATTATTTGAATTGCTATTATTAGATTTTTTTACATTATAAACATCTAAAACTGTTTCAACATCTTCTGTTCTGTCATTAAAGTTCATATAATAGTGTTTTTGTCCAGAACTAATTGTCATGTATATATCATCAACTAATGCTGCAAATATTGTTTTTCCTGATGAATTGATTAATGTATATTTTTTATTTTTACAAGCTACTATTACGTCATAATCTGGAATTACTAATAAGTTTATAGCATCTTTGTTACTTGATGCAATATAACCAAAGCTATCATACTCGAAATCTGTTAATTGGTTTCCGTTTTTATCAAATAATGCCCAAGTTTTATCTTTTCTTACTGGAATTAAACCATTTGCTATTAAGTATTTATTTTTTATATCATTTTTTTCAAATTTTGTATTGTCTATTCCAATTTCATCATATTCTATATAAATTTTTACGTTTCCTCTAGAATCTATTATTCCATATTTATTATCTTTTTTTGCTAGATATAATGCTAAGTCACTATCAATTAATTCTAAGCTATCATAATTTATTGGTATTTTTGTTTCTCTTTTTTCTGAAATAGTTCCTACTTTATTATTACTTTTTACTAAAAAATCACCCGTATTTGGTAAAAATGTTATTCCATTATATTTTGCTTCTATTATTGCATTTCCTTTTAAGTCTATTACTCCATATGATTTGTCATCTTCTTTATATACTATTAACATACTATTTAAAACTGATTTTTGATTTGTGAAGTTTTCATCTATTTTTGAATAACCATAATCTAGTACTTTTGATGTGTATGTTTCTATTAAATATGGCATTGTATATATATACCCTTTATTTGTTTGATTATTAAATGAAAATGATACATTAAATGCTTTTTCTATTCCATCTGATGTTGCATATAGTTTACCATTAATTGCTTTTACTGGTTTTTCTGTATAATAATATTCATAATTTGAATTATTTTGTGTTGTTGTTAGTTTATATATTTTTTTAGAATTTAATGTAAAGTTTGCAACTTCATCATTACATTGCACATAGCATTTGTTTTTATCTTCTGATTTATCAGAGTATTCTCCATTATAGCTTTTATAACCAAGGTATGATGCTATTTCTTTTATTGGAAAATATATTGTACCATCATCTTCTATTACCATCATTTCTTTTATTTTAGGATTTGCTGAACCATTCAAATAAACTTGTAGTTCGCTGCTTTTTATATAAGCCATTGCACCTATTAATCCAATTATAACTAATAATATTACTCCCATTAAAATTAATATTATTTTAGCAATTTTTTTATTTTTATCTTCTTTTATTTTTTTTTCTTCAAAGTTTTCATCAATTAAATTCATTTGTATCCCCCTTAAAAATTATTTAGTATAGCCATATTTTTCGTAAAATTCATTTTTAAATGTTAATAAATTATCATTTTCTATTTCTATTCTAACTCTTTCCATTAATTTAGTCAAGAATCTTAAGTTATGAATTGATAATAATCTTACTCCTAATATTTCGTTAGCTTTTACTAGATGTCTTATATATGCTCTTGTATAATTTTTACAAGTATAACAATCACATTCTGGATCTAATGGTCCCCAATCTCTTTCATATGTTGCATTTCTTACTACTACTTTTCCATGTGATGTCATTGCTGTTCCATTTCTCGCTATTCTTGTTGGAAGTACACAGTCACACATATCTATTCCTGCAATAGCTGCTTCTATTAAATAGTCTGGTGTTCCTACTCCCATTAAATATCTTGGTTTGTTTTCTGGCATTTTTGGTGCTGTATATCTTAATATATCCAAAAATTCTTCTTTTGGCTCTCCTACACTTATTCCACCTATTGCATAACCTGGTAAATCTAATTTCACTAAATCTTCTAAACTTTTATCTCTTAAGTCTTTGAAAAATCCTCCTTGTATTATTCCAAATAAGGCTTGATTTTCTGTTATATGTGCATCTTTACATCTTTGAGCCCATCTTGTTGTTCTTTCCATTGAATTTTTTGTATATTCATATGTTGATGGATATGGACAACATTCATCAAAGGCCATTATGATATCTGCTCCTAAATCTTCTTCTGTTTTCATTACTGATTCTGGTGAAAAGAAATGTTTGCTTCCATCTAAATGTGATTTAAATTCAACTCCATCTTCTGAAATTGTTCGTAAATCTCCTAAACTGAAAACTTGAAATCCACCACTATCTGTTAAAATTGGTCTGTCCCAATTCATAAATTTGTGAAGTCCGCCCGCTTCTTTTACTATATCTTGTCCTGGTCTTAAATATAAATGATATGTATTTGACAAGATTATTTGGGCTTGTACTTCTTCTTTTAATTCTTCTGGTGTCATTGATTTTACAGTTGCTTGTGTCCCAACTGGCATAAATATTGGTGTTTGTATATCTCCGTGTGGTGTATGTATAACTCCTCTTCTCGCTCCTGTTTGTTTACAGGTGTGTAGTAATTCGTATGTTACTGCTGGTTTCATTTCTTCCTCCTATTATTTTATAAACATTGCATCTCCAAAACTAAAGAAACGATATTTTTCTTTTACAGCTTCGTTATATGCTCCCATTATATATTCTTTTCCTGCTAATGCTGATACGAGCATTAATAATGTTGATTGTGGTAAATGGAAATTTGTTATTAATCCATCTATACATTTAAATTTATAACCTGGATAAATAAATATTTGTGTGTTACCTTCAGTTGGTGCTACCATTCCTGTTTTTTCATCTGCTATTGTTTCTAGAACTCTACATGATGTTGTTCCAACTGATATTACTCTTTTTCCAGTTTTCTTTGTTTCATTTATTTTATCACAGTCTTCTTTTTTTATATAATAATGTTCTGAATGCATTTCGTGTTTTTCTACATCATCTTCTTTTACCGGTCTAAAAGTTCCAATTCCAACGTGTAATGTTACATTTGCTATTTTTACACCTTTTTCTTCTATTTTCTTTAATAGTTCAGGTGTAAAATGTAATCCTGCTGTTGGTGCTGCTGCAGACCCTTCGTATTTTGCATATACTGTTTGGTATCTGTCATTATCTTTTAATTCTTCATGAATATATGGTGGTAATGGCATTAATCCAATTTGGTCTAGAATTTCATTAAATATTCCCTTATAGTGGAATTCAACTTTTCTTGTTCCACCTGGCATTATATCTAATATTTCTGCTTCTAGTAAACCATCTCCAAATATTACTTTTGTTCCAATATGTAATTTATTTCCTGGTCTAACAATACTTTCCCAGATATCTCCTTCAATATTATTTAATAATAAAAATTCAACATGTGCTCCGGTTTCTTTTTTACCATAAATTCTTGCTGGTATAACTTTTGTATTGTTTCTAACTAGACAATCTCCTGGTTCTAGATAATCTATTATATCTTTAAATACTTTGTGTTCGATTGTTTGTTTTTCTCTATCTAGAACCATTAATCTTGATTCATCTCTTTTTTCTAGTGGTACTTGTGCTATTAATTCTTCTGGTAAATTGTAATTAAATTCTGATACTTTCATTATTCTTTCACTCTTTCTATTATGTTTTTTACATTATTTATAACATTTTTAAATAATTGTCTTATTTCTTCTATTATGTTTTGTGGCTCATGAAATTCTTCTATTTTATATGAATATTTAAAATCTGTTATTTTAGCAGGTTTTAAGGTATATACTTCTTCTGGTAATCCAATATAACCACTTGATGTTTTTATATTTTTATTCATATAGTCTTGATACCAATCTTTTAATCCTGTTAAGTTCTGGTTTTTGTATCCATATTTTTCGTAGTCATGTAACGCTGGAATCTTGTAATCATATTCTTCTGCTGTTCTTTCTAAGGAATGTAAAAATTCATGTAGAAATACTTCTTCTGGGAAAGTATTTATTCTTGTATTATATTTGTAAATATAGCTTTTTGATGAATTTGGTAATCTAATATTTGAATACCCTATTCCATAGTAATCCATTGCTCCGAAGTCCAATCCAATCATTTATTTTAATATCATTTTGGAATTCTTCATTTCCTAATCTTATTATTACAAATATGTGGTCATAATCATTTTGTTGAACAACATTTTTTATTGATTTTTCTATATCTTCTGGTGCTACATAATAGCCAAATTCTTCATCATATGTTAATTTATTTATTGGGTCTTGTATTTTATAAATATCACAATTTCCTGTCATTTTTCCATTTGATAAATCTGTTACTGTTGATTCAAATCTGTTTATTGTGTCTCTTATATCTGATACATCAGTATCTGTCATTGATAGTTTTATTTCTTTTTCATTTACTATTACATCTGTATTTTCAAATATAAAACATGCAAATTTCCAATTTTTACTTTCGTTTAATGTTCCCTCTTCTAAAGTGAAATCAGAAAACCATGCTGTTCCTGTGCAGTTACCTAGATAGCCACCTAATCTAAATCCAATATCTACTTCTTCTCTATTTTTTGAATTAAATATCATTTCTATTTTTTGCCAGTCTTGAGTTCCTGTTATAGCTATTGATTTTTCAGATGTTCCTGATATTGCAATTTGTGCTCCTACTCCTGATATGTGGTTTTCTGGTACTACATTTTCAGTTTTTACCATACATGTTACTTTGTATGGCGTATTTTTTTCTACTTTTACTTTTTTGGAAAACATTGCATCATTTTCGTTGTTTGATGTTATTTTGTAACTTGCAGTTTTTGAGTATTTTGTTTCTTTGTCTCTTTTGAATTCTGATGTGCGTAAATTTGCTTCACTTCTAACGAATTCGTTGAAGTTGTTTGTTTGGTAGAATTTGAAGGCGAATATTAGTATTGTGATGATTATTACCCATGTTATGATATTGGTTATTTTATTTTTCATTTTTTCTCCTGTGTTTCTTTTTTATCTTTTATATTATAACATTGTTTTAGGGGGTTTGGCAATATTTTATTTATGTTTTAAATCCAAAAAAAGATAACAGCTTTAACCTATTTATATATATGTTAATTTTTGTTATCTTTTTATCTTTATTATTATTCTTTTACTTCTTTTTCCTCTTTATCATCAGATAAAATAGCTGTTAAGTTAACTCTACCTTGATCATCAATTTCAGTTACTTTTACTGTTACTTTATCTCCAACATTAAGAACATCTTCAACTTTTTTGATTCTTTCTTTAGATATTTTAGAAATATGTAATAATCCTTCTTTTCCTGCTACACCTAAATCAACAAATGCTCCAAAGTTCATTATTCTTGTAACTGTTCCGTAATAAATTCCGCCAACTTCTACATCTCTTACGATATCTTCTATCATTTCTAATGCTTGGTTTGCTTTTTCTGAATCATTTGAGTAAATCATTACTTGTCCATCTTCTTCTATGTCTATTTTTACACCTGTTGCATCAATAATTTTGTTTATTGTTTCTCCACCTTTTCCAATAACATCTTTTATTTTTTCTACTTTAATTTTTGTTGAAACTATTCTTGGTGCATATTTTGATATTTCTGTTCTTGGTTTAGAAATTACTGGTGCCATAACATCTTCTAAGATGTGTTTTCTTGCTACTCTTGTTCTAGCAAATGCTTCTTCTATAATTTTATATGATAATCCATCAACTTTGATATCAACTTGGATTGCTGTTATACCTTTTTCTGTTCCACCAACTTTGAAGTCCATATCTCCGAAGAAATCTTCTAATCCTTGAATATCTGTAAGCATTACATAGTCATTTTCGTCATTTGGATTTGTTACAAGTCCTGTTGATATACCTGCCACTGGTCTTTTTATTGGTACACCTGCAGCCATTAAGCTTAATGTACTTCCACATATACTTGCTTGTGATGTTGAACCATTTGATGATAATACTTCTGATACAACTCTTATTGCATATGGGAATTCTTCTTTTGAAGGTAATACTGGAACTAATGCTTTTTCAGCTAATGCTCCGTGTCCTATTTCTCTTCTTCCTGGTCCTCTTGGTGGTCTTGCTTCTCCAACACTATAGCTTGGGAAGTTGTATTGATGCATATATCTTTTTGATTCTTCAGTATCTATTCCATCTAGTGTTTGTTCTTCACTTATCATTCCTAATGTTGTAACTGAAAGAACTTGAGTTTGTCCTCTTGTAAATAATGCACTTCCATGAACACGTGGTAATAAGTCTATTTCACATGATAATGGTCTAATTTCATCTATTGCTCTACCATCAACTCTTTTGTGTTCAAAGAAAATCATTTCTCTTACACATTTTTTCTCTAATTTATAGATTGCTTCTCCAATATCAGATTTGTGTTCTTCTGCTGCTTCTTCTCCAAATTTTTCTGCATAACTTGTTGCTATTTTGTCAGATAATTCTGCAATATTGTTGTCTCTTGTTTCTTTGTCTTTTTCTTGAACTTTTTCTTTCATTTCTTCTTTGAAGTTTTCTTCTATGTATGCATATACATCTGGATTGACTGCAAATGATTTGTATTCGAATTTTGGTTTACCAATTTCCTCTTTCATTTTTTCAATGAATTTACAAATCTTCTTGATTTCTTTATGTCCTTCTTTTATTGCTTCTAACATTACATCATCTGGAACTTCGTTTGCTCCTGCTTCTATCATTGCTATTTTTTCTTCAGTTCCTGCTACTGTTAATGTTAAATCAGATACTTTTCTTTGTGCTTCTGTTGGGTTTATAACTATTTTACCATCAACTAATCCAACATTTACTGCTGCTGTTGGTCCACCAAATGGTATATCTGAAATTGAAAGTGCTGCTGAAGCACCAATCATAGCTGCTACTTCTGGTGAGTTGTCTTGTTCTACTGAAAGAACTGTTGCAACAACTACTACATCATTTCTAAAATCTTTTGGGAATAATGGTCTTAATGGTCTATCTATAGCTCTTGATGTTAAAATTGCTTTATCACTTGGTTTACCTTCTCTTTTTTGGAATGAACCTGGAATTTTTCCAACTGAATATAATTTTTCTTCATAGTCTACTGACAATGGGAAAAAGTCTATTCCATCTCTTGGTTCTTTAGATGCTGTAACATTTACCATTACAACTGTATCTCCATATCTAACTGTTACACTTCCATTTGCAAGACCTGCAAATTTTCCTGTTTCAATTGTTAATTTTCTTCCTGCTAATTCTGTTTCATAAGTTTTGAACATTTTATTTTCTTCCTTTCCATTTTCTTTTTTGCACCATTTTTTAATAAAATCAAACATACTTGTCCTCCTTTTGCTCACTTTCGTTCGCTCATATTAATCCAAAATTTTTTTAAATTTTGTCCGCCAAATTTAAGTCAAATTTAGATTGTAACTTCTATAATATTCTGGTTGTTTTTAAATATATTTAATATTTCTTATGCCAGGACATTATACAAGCTACCTACCTAAATTTTAGACTCCATTTTCAACCAATTTTAAGAACGTCCCCATTGGTTGATTGCAATTTTCCACAAAAAGCCTATGCTAAATTTTCTTTTGCATAGGCTCTATTATGAAATTATTTTCTTAATCCTAATTTTTCAACGATATCTCTGTATCTTTGAATATCTTTTTTAGCTAAGTAGTTTAGTAAGTTTCTTCTTTTACCAACCATTTTTAATAATCCTCTTCTTGAGTGATTATCTTTTACATGAACTTTTAAGTGTTCTGTTAATTCATTAATTCTTTCTGTTAAAAGAGCTATTTGTACTTCTGGTGAACCAGTGTCTTTTTCTTCTCTTTTATATGTGTTAATGATTTCTTGTTTTCTTTCCTTTGTCATGTTTACACCTCCTATATTTTTTTCCACCTTTAACTGAGCTTTTAGTTTTGGTGCTTTTCTTGAAAGCTAAGTAAAAGGTTTACTTGAATAGTATACTATAATTTTCCTGTTTTTTCAAGTGTTTTTGGTAAATTTTTCATAAAACGACTTCAAATCAAAAATGGAACAGATTACTTCTGTCCCATTTTTACTATTTTTCCATCTTTCACAGTAAATTTTGTTAATTTACCTTTATCTAATTTTCCATCTAGAATTTCTTCTGCCATACTATCTTCAACTAAATTTTGAATTGTTCTTCTTAATGGTCTTGCTCCAAAGTTTTTGTCAATTCCTTTTTCAGCTATTAATTTCTTTACTTCTGGCCCAAATTCAACATCATATTTTTGTTCTTTTAATCTGTTTTCCACTTCTTTTAACATGATATCTATTATTTTTTCTATTTCTGTATCTCCTAGTTTGTGGAATACAATTATTTCATCAATACGATTTATAAATTCTGGTCTTAATTCTTTTTTCAATTCTGCCATAACTTCTTTTTTAGTTTCTTCGTATTCTTTTTGCATTGTTTTTTCATCACTATTATCTTTGTCTTTATTTTCAGCTAAACCATTACTTGAAAATCCTAAATGCTTTTTATCTGTTATTAGTCTTGCTCCTAAGTTTGATGTCATTATTATTACTGTGTTTTTGAAATTTACTGTTCTACCTTGACTGTCTGTTAATCTTCCATCTTCTAGTATTTGTAATAACATATTCATTACATCTGGATGTGCTTTTTCAATTTCATCAAATAATATTACAGAATATGGTTTTCTTCTTATTTTTTCTGTTAATTGACCACCATCATCAAAGCCAACATATCCTGGAGGAGCTCCTATTAATTTAGCTACTGAATGTGGTTCCATATATTCTGACATATCAATTCTTATCATCGAGTTTTCATCACCAAATAGCACTTCTGCTAATGCTTTTGATAATTCTGTTTTTCCAACACCTGTTGGTCCTAAGAATAAGAATGAACCTATTGGTCTCTTTGGATCTTTTAATCCAACTCTACCTCTTCTTATTGCTTTTGAAACCGCTTCTACAGCTTCATTTTGTCCAATAACTCTTTTATGCAATTCTACTTCTAGATTTTTTAATTTTTCATTTTCATCTTCTGTTATTTTTTTAGCTGGAATTCCTGTCCAACTACTAATTACCTCTGCTATATTTTCCTCAGTTATTGTTACTATATCTTTTGTTTTCTTATTATTCCATTTTGTTTGTTCTTTCTCAAATGTTTCTTTTAATTGTTTTTCTTTATCTCTTAATTCAGCAGCTTTCTCAAATTTTTGATTTATAACTGCATCTTCTTTTTCATTTTTTATTTTTTCTATTTTTTCTTGTAATTCTTTTAGACTTTCTGGTTCTACATAGCTTCTTAATCTTGCTTTTGATGATGCTTCATCAATTAAGTCTATAGCTTTATCTGGTAAAAATCTATCGTTTACATATCTTACAGATAATTTTACAGCAGATTCGATTGCTTCATCTGTTATTTTAACATTATGATGAGCTTCATATTTATCTCTAATTCCTTTTAAGATTTGAACTGTATCTTTTTCAGATGGTTCATTTACTGTTACTGGGCTAAATCTTCTTTCTAAGGCTGCATCTTTTTCAATAAATTTTCTATATTCATTTAATGTTGTTGCACCTACTAATTGTATTTCTCCTCTTGCAAGTAATGGCTTTAAAATATTTGCAGCATCGATAGCACCTTCTGCAGCACCAGCTCCAACTATTGTATGAATTTCATCTATAAAAAGAATTATATCTCCTGCTTTTTTTACTTCATTCAATGCTTTTTTGATTCTCTCTTCGAAGTCTCCTCTATATTTAGCACCGGCTACCATTCCTGAAATATCAAGTGTTACAACTCTTTTATTTTTTAATATTTCCGGTACATCTCCTGCAACAATTTTTTGAGCTAATCCTTCAACTGCTGCTGTTTTACCAACACCTGGTTCACCTATTAAACATGGATTATTTTTTGTTCTTCTTGATAGTATTTCTATAACTCTTTCTATTTCTTGTTTTCTTCCTATAATTGGGTCTAATTTTCCTTCTTCTGCTTTTTTAGTTAAATCTTCTCCAAATTGATTTAATGTTGGTGTTGAGTTGTAACTTCCTCTTATTCTTCTATTTTGTCTTCCATTATTTGAGTTTGAATAATCTTCATTGTCTGAATTGTAATCTTCTCCCTCATTTATTACTTTTACTATTTCATTATATAATTTTGGAATATTAACATTTAAGTCTAATAAGATTTTTGTAGCAACACAATCTCCTTCTCTTAAAATCCCTATTAATAAATGTTCTGTTCCTATATAATTATAGCCTAATTTTCTAGCTTCTATAAATGCTACTTCTACTACTCTTTTTGTTCTTGGTGTGAAATCAACAATATTTTCTATTGGTTCATCTCTTCCAATTAATTCTTCAATTTTATTCAAAATATCTTCAGCTGTGACATTTTGATTTTCTAATACTTTTGATGCAACTCCATTTTCTTCTTTGGCTAATCCATATAAGATATGTTCTGTTCCTATATAACTATGGCCTAAATCTAAGGCTATATCATTTGCTAATTCTATAGCTTTGTTTGCTCTATTTGTAAATTTGTATGTCATTTTATCACCTTCCTTTTTTTATTTTTCTTTTATTATATTTTTGATTACCTCTGCTCTTTTTATATCTCTTTCAAATGCTTCATACTGCTCTCCTAGATATTTTTGCATATTTGCCGGTTTACTATATAAATACATTTTTTGAATTTTACTATCTGTAAGTTCTGGTAAGATTCCTAAATCTGTTCCAATTTTTACATTTGATAGTAATTTTTCTGTTTCTTCTAATGTGATTTTTCTGCAATTAGTTAACAATCCATAACTTCTATAAATTGTATCTTCTAAACTTATTTTATCTTTGTCTAAGAATTTTCTAGCATTTCTTTCTTGTTCAATTAATTTTTCAGTAACTACTTTGATATTTTGTATAATATCTTCTTCAGTAATTCCTAGAGTTCTTTTATTTGAAATTTCAAATGCATTATTTAATTCTAATATATTTATTCCAAAATTACTTAAGTTATAAAATACTTTATCTATATTTCTTGTTTTTTCAAGTGCTGGTAAACTAACCATTACAGATGCTTTTAAGCCTGTACCACAATTTGTTGGCATACTTGTTAAATATCCATATTTTTTACTTGTTGCATAGCCTAAAACTTCTTCTATTTTTTTATCTAGTTCTATTGCAAAGTTTAGTGTATTTTCTAATTCAAATCCAGAACTAAATACTTGAACTTTTAAATGGTCATCATCATTTATAATAATACAAATATTTTCTTCATCATTTATTAAAATTGCTCCAGTTTTATTTTTTAGTGCATAGTCTTTACTTATTAAGTTCTTTTCTACTAAACTCATTTTTGTAATGTCATCCATATCTTTTAATTCTAGATATTTTAATCCATAACCTATTGCATATGTATTTTCTTTTATTTTATTTTTTAATTCTTCTATATCTTTTGGATTTTTTAGATTAAATTTAAATCCTTGTAAATTTCTTGCAAATCTAATTCTTGTACTTGTAACAACATCTGAATCTTTTCCACTTTGTAAATACCAATTCATATTATTACTTCCTTTCCATATGATTTTTCTCTTAACTTATTTTGATAATTTCTTTATTTCATCCCTAATTTTTGCTGCATCTTCATATCTTTCCTCTTTAATTGCTTTTTTCAAATCTTCTTGCAATTTATCTACCGGATTTGTTTTTTCTTCTTTCTCTTCTTTTTTACTTTCTTTATCTTGAAATTTTAGATTATTATTTGAAATTTTTCCTAGTCTTCCTACATGTCTATTTGCACCTTGTAGTTTTTTTAATATTGGATCCATTCTATCTTCAAAAACATCATAACAATTTGGACATCCATATCTTCCTGTATCTATTATATCTTCAAAGGTTGAACCGCAACTATCACATTTTAGTTGTTTTACTTCATTCAATAATGGCATAAAATCTGGTGTATTAAAGTCTTCTAAGAAACTTCCAAAGAAATTAGAAAAATCTAATGCTGGAATTTTAAAATCCATATCTTGTGCAATTCCTAATTTTCTGCTACATTCTTCGCATAAATGCATCTCCTTTTTTACTCCATTAATATTTTCTGAATATCTAACATTTGCTTCTCTTTTTCCACAATTTTCACATAACATATTAATCACTCCTTTAATTTTATTCTATATTTAATAACATATTTTTAAATATTCTTGCTCTTACTTCATCTTTTATTTCTGAATTTAACCTAAGTACATTATCACTTGTTGCAACTTTTAATAGCTTTGCTTCTTGCTGTGTTATTATATTGTAAGTTAAAAAATCACTTAATAAAATGTCTATGTCATTTACTGTTATTGTTTTTCCTATGTTATTTATTATATGCATTATATAATCTGATTTTGTATTATTTATTTTTTTGATTTTGATGTTTCCACCACCGCCTCTTTTGCTTTCTACATAATAACCTTGTGATGGCTTAAATCTTGTTGATATTACATAGTTTATTTGTGATGGTACACAGTTAAAGTGTTGTGCTAATTCATTTCTTTGTATTTCTACATAATCTGATTCATCCTCCTCAAATAAATCTTTTATAAAATCTTCTATTACATCTGACATTCTCATTTTATCAGTCCCCCTATTAATTATTTGTTTGATTAAATATTTATAATATGTTTTTGTCTTTGACTTTCTTTGACCTATAATATTATTATAATCATTTTTAGTGTTTTTTCAAGTTTTGTTTTTGACCTTTTCTGACCTTATTTGATAATAATTTTCATATCATCTTATTTTTTCTTTTAATTTCTCTCTTTATCTTTATTTTTTGTTATATTTTCTAATTTTTCAACTTTTTCTTTTTGCTTTGGTAAAGATACCCATGCAAAATATGATGATATAAATTCTCCGTATTTTGTTGTGTCCTCTCCTATTTCCAGTTCCATGTCTTCTAGGTCTTTATTTTTGTTTTTTTTATTCATAAATAACACATACCTTTCTATGTTTGTGATACAAACACATTGTAAGTATGTGCTATTTTTTTTGTTTTATACAATTTTATATTTTGAAAACTTCAATTATATAGAAATTTAATATTTTTTGATTTTAGAATTTTGGATTTTTAAGATTTTAAATTTTAAGATTTAAATATTTTTTGATTTTAGAATTTTTAAGATTTATAAATTTGTCCTCTATTTTCTGCTTTTGTTATTAAAATAATTAATTCTTCTTCTTTTTGTTCATAAATAGCTCTATAATTTCCAATTCTTAATCTATATTCATTTTTAGAGCCAACCATCTTTTTTACGTCTCCTTTTGGCAGGTTATAAATTGCTTTGTATATTCTTATTCTCTGTATTTTGTCCTGCTTTTCAATAAATTTAAGTGCTTTGGGTCTAATCTTTATTTTGTAAATCATCTATTGTCAACCCCTCTCTCTTTAGTATTTCTTCAAATGATACCGCTTCTTTTAATTCTTTTTCCTTAACAGCTTTACTTTCATTTAAATAATCTAAATACATTACTTTTTCTGTTATATCCATATTATCTAAAATTATAGTTGGTTCTAATCTTAATAATTCTGATTCGATTGCTTTTTCCATTAAAGTTCTTATTGAATTTAGACAATCCATATTAAGACGTGGTGTCATTTTTATTACATCTTTTATAGCTTGTATTTGTGCCTCAGACATAATTATCAACTCCTTTCTTTTATGTTTATTATTATAACAATTTTCTGACTTTTTTTCAATAAAAACATAAATATTCATATCAATTATTTTTATGAATATATTTTAATGTGGTGATTATATGTTTTCTAAATCTTATTTTTATATAATAAAATTAAAAAGAAATATGCTTACTTTATTTTTTTTAGCTTTTGCTGGTAGTTTACTATTATTTTCTTCGAGTAATTTACCAGCAATAAAAAAAGGGCTTGCTTTATGGGCAAATTCTGTAGTTCCTTCTCTTTTCCCTTTTTTTGTTGCAACAGATTTATTAATGCATACAAATTTTGTTAATATATTGGGACAATTTTTGAACAAACTAATGAAGCCTTTATTTAATATTAGAGGTGAAGGAGCTTTTGGATTTATAATGGGTTTAATAAGTGGTTACCCTGTTGGTGCTAAAATTGCTTGTGATTTTAGAGAAAACAATATTTGTTCTAAAGAAGAATGTGAAAGATTACTTAGCTTTACTAATAATTCAGGACCATTATTTATTGTTGGAACTGTTGGAATTAGTATGTTTGGTAATTCTACAATTGGTTTATTATTACTTGTAACACATATCTTAGCTTGTATTACTGTAGGAATTATTTTTAGATTTTGGAAATTTAATAAGTCTACTTTTAATATTGATAAAAATTCAAAATCTAATTTTAATAAAAATAAAAATGTTACTTTTTCTAATTTAGGAGAAGTTTTAGGAAACAGTATTATGAGTAGCATTTCTACAGTTTTGATGATTGGTGGATTTGTTGTTATTTTTTCTAGTATAATTTCAATTTTAAAATCAAGTGGAATTCTAAATAGTTTAGTTTATATTTTTACTCCTTTATTTGATTTTATGCATATTGACTCTTCTTTTATTTATGGAATTCTTACTGGTTTGCTTGAAATTACTAATGGTATAAGTATAATCTCTAATATTCATATTAAAGCTATTTCTATAAATATTGTTTTAACAGCATTTTTACTTGGTTTTGGTGGTTTATCTGTATTGCTACAAGTTTTAAGTATCACTTCTAAAACAGACCTTTCTATAAAGCCTTATTTTTATGGAAAACTATTACATGGATTTTTGGCAGGATTCTATACTTTTATTTTTATGAATATTTTTCCTTTTTTTAATTTTAATTTGTAAGATCTTTATGAATATTAAAATTTATTTTGAATAAAATCTATTAATATTATATGATTGGAGATGGTTCTTGTGGAAAAAGATTTTAATAATATGCCTCCTTTTATGGATTACGCTATGTTTCAACAACAAATGCGGAATGAACAATTCTGCTGATATGAATGATTTATATAGAGACCCTATGTTTAATCCTATGGCTCAATATGAACAGGCTTATTGTTATTATAGATATTTATGTATGCAAATGGATTATAAAATAAAATGTAAAGAATACGAAAAAATGTGCAATTCTAGTTCTAATAATAATGAAAGGAGTCAAAGAAGAGTTGAATAATAATTCTTCTTTTGGCTTCTTTGTTATTTTATATTTTCTTTTATTATATTAGCTTATCATATCTTATATTTCTATTGATTATCTATCATTAATTGATTTTCAATATTTAAAAGTCTATTATATTTAGCTACTCTATCAGTTCTACATGGAGCTCCTGTTTTTATTTGTCCAGCATTTATTGCTACTGCTAAATCTGCAATAGTTGTATCTTCAGTTTCTCCAGATCTATGTGAAATTATAGTTTTGTAACCATTTTCTTTTGCCTTTTGTATCGTTTCTAATGTTTCTGTAAGTGTTCCTATTTGGTTTGGCTTAATTAAGATTGCATTTGCTACATGCTCCTTTATTCCTCTCTGTAATCTTTTTATATTTGTTACAAATAAATCATCTCCAACAAGTTGTACTTTATTTCCCAATTTTTGTGTTAATTCTTCCCAGGCTTCCCAATCTTCTTCAGCTAATCCATCTTCTATTGAAATTATTGGATATTTTTGTGTTAATTCTACAATATATTCTATCATCTCTGCTTTTGTTTTGAATATATCTGTTTTCCAAAAATAATAACCATCTTTTCCAATTTTTTGAGCTTCATCATACATTTCTGTACTTGCAACATCCAAGGCTAAACATATGTCTTTTCCCGGTTCATATCCCGCTTTTTGTATTGCTTCCATAATTGAATCCAAGGCTTCTTCTTCATTTTTTAAGTCTGGTGCAAATCCCCCTTCATCTCCAACTCCAACTGAATGGCCTTTTTCTTTTAGGACTTTTTTTAATGTATGATATACCTCTACTCCTCTTTTTAATCTTTCTGCAAATGTGATGTCTCCAACAGGCATTATCATAAATTCTTGTATATTTATATTATTATCTGAATGTTTTCCTCCATTTAGAATATTCATCATTGGAACTGGTAATTTATTTGCATTTACTCCACCTATATAATTATATAATTCCATTCCTAATGAATTAGCAGCTGCTTTTGCAACCGCAAGAGAAACTCCTAATATTGCATTTGCACCCAAGTTTGATTTATTTAATGTGTCATCTAATTCTATTAATGTTCTATCTATATTTCTTTGGTCATATACATTCATACCTATTAGTTTTTTTGTGATTTTTTTATTTACATTTTCTACTGCTTTGCTTACGCCTTTTCCCATAAATTTATTTTTGTCATTGTCTCTAAGTTCTACTGCTTCAAAACTTCCTGTTGATGCTCCTGATGGAACTAATGCAACACCTGAAAATCCACCATCTGTTACAACTTCAACTTGAACTGTTGGATTTCCTCTTGAATCTAATACTTCTAATGCCTCTATGTTTTTTATTTCTAAGAAATCTTTCATATAAAATACCACCTTTCGTTTTGGTAATATTTTACTCTAATTTTTACAGTTTTATACATTTTTTATAATTGTAATTTTCTAACAAGCCTTTTTATTTCTTAATTGTGTTGCATATTGTATTGTTGCTTCATTTATTTCTCCAGATGAAATTCTTGCAATTTCTTTTATTGTTTCTTCTTCATTCAATAATTTTATATTTGTATTTGTTCTATCATTTGAAACTTTTTTGCTTATAAAATAATTATAATCTGCGGATGCTGCAATGCTTGGTAAATGTGAAATACATAATACTTGATGATTTTTTGATATGCTATTTAACTTTTCGGCAACGGCATTTGCTGCTTTCCCACTTATTCCTGTATCTATTTCATCGAAAATTAATACTGGCATTTTATCTGTATCTGCTAATACTTTTTTTATTGCTAGCATAATTCTAGACATTTCTCCACCTGATGCTATTTTTGATAATTGTTTTTCATCTTCTCCTAAGTTTGTTGTTATATAAAATTCCACTTCATCTTTTCCATTTTCAAAAAACTCTTCTTCCTTATAGTCTACATGTATATTTATTTTTGCATTTTTCATTTCTAGGTCTTCCAATATTTTGTTTATATTTATTCCTAAAACATTTGCATATTTTTCTCTTAAATTATGAATGTTTATAGCTAATTTTGTCATTTGTTCTTTTATTTGTTTTAACTCTTTCTTTAGTGTTTGATTATATTCATCTAAGTTTTCTATATGTTGTATTTCTTTTTCTATTTTGCCTTTATAATTTAATATTTCTGAAATATTGTTACCATATTTTCTTTTTAAAGAATATATTAAATCTAATCTTTCTTCTACTTCATTTCTTTCCTGCTCATCAAAATAAATATCTTCTTTTTCATTTGAAATATCTCTTGATAATTCTTGAAGATCATAATATATATTTTTTAGATTGCTTGTAATTGCTTCATATTTTGTATCTATTCCCTCTATTTTTTCCATTGCTCTTATAGCTAAATTTAGACTATCTATACTGCTCTCTCCAATTGCTTCATCAGCTTCATTTAAACTATTTGAGATTTTTTCTGAATTTAGCATAATTTTTCTTTTTTCTTCAAGTTCTTCTTCTTCTTTTTCTTTTAGGTCTGCTTCTTCTATTTCGTTAAATTGATATTTTAATAAATCTAATTTTCTCTCTCTTTCTTTTTCATCTCCATAGTTTGCTTTTAATTCTTGTTTTATCTCTATATATCTTGTGTAGTTTTCTTTATATTCTTGTTTATATTTTAATAATTCCTCTCCAATGAATCCATCTAAATATTTTAAATGAAATTTATTGTCTAATAAACTTTGATTGTCATTTTGACCGTGAATTTCTATAAATTTACTCATAAAATTTTTAAGTTCATTTACAGTTACCATTCTTCCATTTATTTTGCACATATTTCTTCCATTTGAATTAATCTCTCTTGAGACAATTATATTTCCCTCTATTGAATTTTCATTTTCTGGTTCATACATACAAATTTCTACAAATGAATTTGTTTCACCTTTTCTTATCATTTCTTTAGAAAATCTTCCTCCTGATATTATTCCTAATGAATCTATTATTAATGTTTTTCCAGCCCCAGTTTCTCCAGTTAATACATTTAATCCATTATTTAAATCTATGCTTAAATCATCTATTATTCCTATATTCTTTATGTGTAATGTTGTTATCATAATCAGACCTCCTAAAAAATAAATAAAATTTTTGTTCGGTCTGATTATATATTTTTTATTTTGTTTTGTCAATAGTTTTTACGAACATTTTTTCTATTTTCTTTTTTGCTTTGTTATGATATAATATTTTTATTAATTATTATATGAGGAGGGCATTCTTTATGAATAGGCCAGACATTGAAAAACTTCGGAAGACATTTGAGAACAATCCAACAAAATTGGAACTTTTAGAATCTCTGTATAAGAACATAGAAACTGAAAATTTTCCAGAAATTTTGAAGGTTTACCCTAATACTGATGATAATATCCGCACAGTAAAAAAGATATATAAATTATTGGGTTACAAATTGATCGGAAGTAAAGATGAAAATAATTTTTTCATTATTAAAAGTTGATTAATAAAAAACTTATATAGAATATTCTACATTCTATATAAGTTTTTTAATTATTTTTTAAATATTTATAAAATCTTTCTCTTTTTTGTATTAAATTACTTGAGTCTACAAATTCTATAATTCCCTCTTCTCTTTTATCGTTAATTAAATTCTTTTCTATTAAAATATCTTTTAAATGTTTTGATAAACTAGCTGCCCCATTAAAGAATTCTACATCTCCTAATACTTCTTTTATTTTTTGTTCAATTAAAGGATAATGTGTGCACCCTAAAACTACATTTTTAACATCTCCCTTATATTCGGAAAGATTTTCTTTTAAATATTCTTTTATTTTTTGTTCGTTCCCTTCTTCTATTATATCTGCTAGTCCAATACATTCTAGCAATTCAGTATTATGGTTATTATATTTATTGTATAATTTATGGAATTTTTCACTTTCTATTGTTCCTTTTGTAGCCATTACCAATGTTTTTTTATCATATGCAAAGTCATAAACCATTTTATATGCAGGTTCTATTGCTATTATTGGTATATCTGCATATTTTTCTCTTAATTTTGTAGCAGCCTTAGCACTTGCTGTATTACATGCAATTACTATTGCCTTACAATTTTCTTTTAATAATATTTCTACAATGTTATTACAAATTTCTAATATTTCTTTATCTGTTTTATCGCCATATGGATTGTTTTTTGAATCACTAAAATAATATATATCTTCATTTGGTAAAACTTTTATTATTTCTTTTAATACTGTCACTCCACCAATTCCTGAGTCAAAAATTCCTATTTTGTTATTGTTCAATTTTATCACCTTTATTATTTTTTGTTATTCTATTATATATATTTTTTTATAAAAATACAATGTTTTATATATAATTTTATTGCTTTTTCATAATCTTTTTGTTATATATTTTTATTTTTGTAATATTATAGTGTTGTATCGTTTTTATAATAATTTGTTTTAGCTTGGAGGTAGTTATGCGCGATATGAATTTTGTTAATGAAGTAGTTAATTACTTCAATACACATGATACAACTGTACGGGAAACTGCTAAAGTTTTTTTTATCTCTAAAAGTACTGTTTATGAGTATATTGCAAAAGTTAGTCCTAATCCAATTTCACGAATGAGACTTGATAAGAATAAAGCTGAACGTCATATTCGTGGTGGTCAAGCTACTAAGAACAAATATCTAAAGATGCAATCTTAATGACTTTATGGCTTTTTTTAAGCTATCTGAACCGATAACTAATTATTATCGGTTCTTTTTATTTGTATATTGCTATTAATTTTATATAATTTTATTGTTTTTAATCATAAAAAAAGATTTGTAAGTTTAATTTACAAATCTTTTTTTGGCTCCTCTTGTTGGACTCGAACCAACGACCTATCGGTTAACAGCCGAGCGCTCTACCAACTGA
>ERZ827492.259-NODE-259-length-54729-cov-11.401196_pt1 | contig 54729 bp, 43 predicted proteins | sample MGYA00519704_ERZ827492 | MGnify/ENA primary metagenome ERZ827492 (study PRJEB31778, sample SAMEA3449325) | human gut metagenome | biome: human gut; feature: human-associated habitat; material: faeces | place: United Kingdom | collected 2010/2012 ... | reverse complement strand
CCGCGCGTCTGATGTTCGCCAACTCGGAATTTCTGCTGCTGTTCAATCAGGCGGCAACCGACCGGGCAGAGCTGTCGAAGCTGCTTCACATTTCCGATACGCAGCTCAGCTACATCACGAACGCTGAAGCCGGGCACGGTCTGCTGCGCATGGGCGGTTCCATCGTGCCTTTCGTCAACACGATTCCGAGGAATACCGAACTATACAAATTGATGACAACGACGCCGGGGGAAGCACTATAAATGCGTCTCTCCGTGAGACGCATTTCCAAAGCGGAAATAAATCTCACGGTGAGACGTTTTGCCTAGTCGTAAATCCAGTTTATTGCTCCATTCTCAGTGGGCGGTGTCGATTCCTTGCTTGACACAAGCTGTTGGGCCGGCTGCTTCGAGACCTTTTCCTGCAGCATCTCGACCGTTCTGGCCGTTTTACTGGCCAAGGGCGGCACAGATGATAGCTCAAAGTCTTTAGGATTTGGATAGCGATTCACATTTCCGTAGCTAAGAGCATAACAGTCAATCAGTTTGGCTAGTGGCGTAAAGTTGTACTTTTGTACACCATCCGGCTCGAAGGAATATGTAGTTTGCATTACGAGTCCAGTAGCCAGCAGTCCCTGAATCGGGAGCGAATACACAAATTCGCTATCAGATAGATTCTCTGCTACAAATTTCAAATCTTCCAAAACCGACTGTGTGATTATATGGCATATTCTGAAATATTCCTCAAAGGTAATAAAATCAGCACAAAGGCAGCGGCTGGCATTGATCAGATAATCGATTTTCTTCTCAGCATCCGATTTTTCAATACACGACAGTAAACGCATAGCGTTGTCATTTTTATTGCCCTCAGATGCAAGTTTCGCGGCAAATTTTGCTTTTTGCTCTTCGCTCGTAAACACTCCAGCCAAAAATTTCTCAAATTTTATCCAGAATATTTTATCTCTGAGCGCGAATGCAGAGCGTCCTGCCGAGAGTACGATTTTTGCAATAGCAGTTGATGAACCAGAAAGAGCCTCGATTGCATCAAGAAGAAGATCGCAGGTACCGTCTCGAACGTCACCGTCGCGCAGCAATTCTTTTACATCATCAATAATACTCATGTTTCTCTCCTTTAGCGTTACAGTACCGATTTACTTGAATTTTATCATTATTTATGGGACTATGCAAGAAAATGCGTCTCACCATGAGACGTATTTCAGGGGGGTGATTTCCATTCCAGATATTCGAGAACGAAAAGGCCGTCAGAAGAACAAGCAGCCGAAACATCAAACTGCATCCGCTGTCCAACGTCAGATGGTGCAGAAATCTATAAAAGAGCTGGGCGATAGCACAAAGCAGTCTGACCGTTCGGACAGCGCAAAAACCGCAGCGACAGAACAGATAGAAACGACTGCCCGCGAAATTGTCCACGAAGCTGTTCAGCTACCGCGTCATGCAATCCAGCATTCTGCCCACAGAAAATCAGAAGATTCTTCTGCGGGTGTACATCCGGAGCGGGCCGACCAGCCACGCCGACGTGCAGAGATCCCTCGCACACGGTCAGAATCGCGGCAGTCGCAGAGCGCACTAACACCCACACCGCAGGAGCAGGCCCGGCGCGCGTATGTTCAGAAAGCTGCAAAAGAGGCTACAACAGCGCCGTTCACCACGCCGGAACAGCCGTGTGAGCATCAGGTTATGCCATCCGCGCCGTTGACAGAGAATATGCCACGTCAGCATACGGAGGATATACGCAGCCGACCGGAAGCAAAGCAGCCGCAGAGCGTATCGATGCCCACGCCGCAGGAGCAGGGGCGACTCGCGTATGTGCGGCGGGCAAAGAAATCCCGCGCAAAAAAACGTCTGCGCTGGATCATCTTCATACGAAGCAGCCGGAAATCCGGCTTGCGGATAGTGCTCCGCAGAAAGAAGTTCCGGCGATTTGTGAAAAGCCGAAAGCACCGGAAATCTGCAATCAAGTACATTCCAAAACCACACCAGCAAAACCGTCCACTGTTCGTCATGTAAAGCAGCCGGACACATGGACACCGCGCAGCTCGGCGGCTCCAGTTATGCGCGGCAAAGAGCAGTCTATTCGTGAGCGGTCAGCAGTCACACCGGCACATGATCTACCGCCCACGCCGCAGGTGCAGGCACGGCAATCCTTTGTGGAAAACCAACCGCAGCTCTCCCAAAGCCCATCCATCGAATCCATCTATCCATCCGAATCGGCTGCCCCTGTTCCACCGCAGCTGCCTGTTTCGGAAGCGCCCGCGATTACGCCGAAGCGCCAGCCGGTCACGGCTGGCAGCAGCAAACCGGCCCCACCTGTCCAGACACCATCACCGACGCAAGATCCACCAGCGGAGCACCCGCCCGCCGTCCGTGAAAAACCGAAGCCAAACGCCGCGCCGAGAGAGAAATCCCAGCGCGGCGTTGATATTCGGACACGAGAAGCAGAGCAGATCAGCACCCAAAAGGCGCAGCCAAAAACATCTGTATCAAAAACTGCGTCAAAACGTGCACGGAAAGCGGTAACGCAGGATACGCAGCGGAAGATGCTCAAAAAGAGCAACAACCGCGCGGTCAGAGCAGCCGCCGCAGCCGCGAAAAAGCTGGCCGCAGCCGCGGCAAAGGCCGTCAAGGAGCTGATAAGCGCCCTTGCCAGTCTGGGCGGCGGCACGGCGCTTTTCATTGTGTTTTCCATCGTTATTGTCGCGGGCGCGTTTCTTGCATCGCCGCTGGGGATTCTGTTTGCGGACGAGCAGGAAAGTGATAATACCGTTCCGCTGGCAACCGCCATCGCGGAAATTCAGGGTGAATATCACGCCGAATTGGAACGCCTGCAAAACGGAGATTTTGCATCCGCACAGATCGTCGGGCAGGCCCCGGATTGGCGCGAAGTCGTTGCCGTGTTTGCGTCCAAAACGGCAGGTGCGGCGGATGGCGTGGACGTGTTCACGCTCGACGAAGAACGGGTGGAGCTGTTGCGTCAAGTCTTTTGGGATATGTGCGAGATCACGACGGCAACGCAGACCGTTGACGTTCCGGACAGCAACCCGGACGATGATGTGGACGACAGTCACACAGGAATTGCGCTGACAATCACGATCACGGCCAAAACCGCCGAGCAAATGCGCCTGATCTATGCTTTTACGAAATATCAAAACGACGCGCTGGATATTCTGCTTGAAAACCTCGGCAGCCTGAATATTCCGATGGGTTCGCTGACCATTTCACAGGAGGATGCAATCGAACTGCTTGAAAATCTCCCGGATGATCTTGACCCGGCACGAAAGGCCGTCGTGGAAACGGCAGTGCAGCTCGTCGGGCGCGTGTCGTACTTCTGGGGCGGAAAATCTTTGACGCTCGGCTGGGATGACCGCTGGGGCGTTCCAACGGAGGTCACAGCGGCGGGCAGCGGCTCCACCGGCACGGTGCGCCCGTTCGGACTGGATTGCAGCGGTTTCGTCGATTGGACATTCTACAACGCCACCAACGGCAGCTACTATCCGGGGCGCGGCGGCGGAGCTGCCACACAGCACAGCTATTGCACGAACATTTCATGGAGCGACGCGCAGCCGGGCGATCTTGTATTCTATCCAGACGATTCCCACGTCGGCATTGTCGGCGGCAAGGACGCGGACGGCAACCTGTTAATCGTTCATTGCAGCGGCGGCGCAAACGGCGTTGTTATCACAGGCTCGGCAGGATTTACGGTTGTGGCCAGACCAGATTGCTTTACAAACTGAAATGCGTCTCACGGTGAGACGCATTTCAATAATATGTATAGTCTAAATTTCATCAGCATTTGAAGCGGAATTCATTGGGCGTAACGCCTTCATGTTGCTTGAACCGGCGGATAAAGCTGGAATCGTTATAATATCCAACGCTCATGCTGATCTCCTTGACTGTCATATCCGTGGAGTGGAGTAATTCCTTTGCGCGTTTCATCCTCAGAGAAATCAGATACTCCAAAAGTCCGCTGCCGGTTTGCTCCTTAAAATAGTTTCCGATATTGGTTGGCAGCATTTCAAAGTGTTCTGCAATCTCCTGAATAGAGAAGTCACCACGGCAGTAGTTTGCCTGAATATAGGCAATAATCTCGTCGACAACGGCATTCTGCACAGGCGGAGAAGGAATCCGTTCGGAAGATGCAATGTGCATGCATACCTCCTCTACCGCTGCAACCACGTTCTTTTTCGTTTTTTCCTGACTTACCTGCATCAAATATTCCGGAAGGCTGTAGGCCGCGTCCTGCTTCAAATCCGGATTGGACATCAAAATCTTAATGAGATCAAAGGCAATGCAGCGCGCATTGATCAGACTAGTGGACGGATCTTTGATTTTGGCAATCAGCTCAGCAAGAATCTTATCTCGTGAGACTGTGTTTTGAGCGGTCAACGTGTTAGCAAGACGACGGAGTTCATGGCTCGGATACCACGGCGAGTCCGCGTCATGCGCAAGGACTTCATCATAAGTGATCACGGTGCCGATGCCTTTTACGGCTCGGAAGTCCAGCGCGTTCGTGGCCTGCATATAGGATTTGCTGATGATTGCTGCACCGGGGTGTAGACGACCGATACCGATCGTTGCCTGACAACTGAGCTGGTCGTGCAGGAGGCCGAGAATGCTGTAGAACGGCTCTGTTTCAATGAAATTTGCGCGGGGACAGTGAATGAATACCAGTTTGTTCTGGTTGGGCATTGCCAGGCACTTCGTTTCCAGTTCCGGTGAAAATTCCTGCAGCAGCTGCTCTTCCAGCAGAGCCTCCTGCTCCGGCATAGATGGAAACAGTATAATGCTGACGTAGAAATTGTCGCCGTGAAAGCTCAAGCCGATCTGCTCACAGTCAATGTTGAATTCTTCGATATTCTCGTAGTAATTATTCAGCAGTCGCTGCAGCCGTGCGGACTGAATTTCATGGATGCTGCGGCTGAGCGTATCATTCAGGGACAGATTTCGATTCTGCAAAAGGGTCAGCGCATTGGAGATTGTGCCAAGATCGTCGGCCGCTTCATGCTCGGCCTTCTCTGTGTTGACCATATGCTTGGCCTTTTCGCGCAGTGCAAAAATCGGCTTATAGTTCATCCAAAGGAAACCTGCAATGACAAGAATCCCTATACCAATGGTGAGCAGCAGATATAACCGGAAAAACCGGTTGATCTCGAACATGTTGCGGTAGAGGGCGTTGTTGTTCGGAAGCAGGGTCATGTACTGCCAGCCGTTGAATTCTGAAGTTCGCCGAATCGTAACATATTCGATACCAGTCTCATCAGACTTATATAATCTTCCGCTGATCGAGCCATTTTGATAATCCGTCTGGACTTCGGTTGTAAGTGTGTCCGCGCCACAGTCAGAAAACAGGTATTGCCCATTCGCGTCAAAGACAAAGGTCTTCGTCTGAAAGTCTTCGGATCTCGGCTGGAAATAGGCGTTAAATTTCTGCGTCTGGACACAGAAGACGGCGGTTCCGCCGATGCCGTCTGCGTTTTTGGGAAGCGGGTAAATGAACGAAAGCGTTTCCGTCGTCCCGCGATGCGTTGTGATGTTCTCATCGCAGCGCACAGTATTTTCCGTACAATTCAGTTCCTGTAAAACGTCTTCCGCGTTCTGCGTGGGAAGTGCATAGTATTTGCTGAAATAGGATGTGCTGCGGTGCATACCGGAAGCGGAGAATACCGTGTCCGCATCAGGCAGCAGCACAAACAAATCATCGGCCGTTCCATTGAGCAGATAAATGTAGGAAATATCGCTTTCCAGCTGCATATTTGCAGCCACGCCGCTCATGTTATAGGAAAACCCGCGTGTCAGATACGATTGATAGCCATTGCCGCGCTCAAACATTTTGATTGTATCATTTAATGTTTGAATGTTAGAGTCAATGAGGCGGACAGCGGCAGTTAGATCGTTGGAGATCATGTCTTCAACTTCCGTTCCGATTGCAGTGACGATGTTTCCGGTATATAGGAAGTAAAGCGTTACGACCGGCAGCAAAAAAACTGCGCAGAACGAAAGCGCCATGCGTATGATCGTTTTATTTTGCAGTTTCTTTCGCATTGATTGTGGCCTCGTCTCTTTCATAAACTCCGATAGAATTATACATATTTTCCGAAACGCGCGCAAGCAGACACCGTCATTCTGTGCAAAAAACGAAAAAGTGCATATGCGGAAAAAATGTCGATGCCGGAAATCCGTCAAAATATACAATTCAGGAAATCCTATGTTGCATAATTTGACCAAATGCACATGCGATGCTGCATATCAGAGAAAAAGTGCAGATTGCGAAAAAACTGTTTTTTATGCAGAATAAAAATGCTCCCGGCGGGGGCAAAGCAAAAAGGAGGCTGTTACAGAAAGCATATGAAAAAGAAAAAGAGAACACTCAAAAAAGCAGTTGATCCGATTTCGTTGTCGATCACGCTGCTGATCATCGCCTCGCTGGTACTGTTTAATGTACTGCCTCTTGTAAAGGTGCTGATTCAAAGCTTTACGGACGCTGAAGGGACTTACTCGTTTGGCGGCTACATTCGCGCATTCCAATTTAAGCAGAACCGGGATGCAATGGTACATACGCTTGTATCAAGCGTCAGTGCTGCGGCAATCGCAACCGTGATCGGCTTTATTTTTGCATACTGCGCCTGCTATATTAAAATGCGCGCAAAGAAGTTCTTTAATGTGATTGCCATTCTGCCGATCATTTCGCCGCCCTTCTCCGTCTCACTGTCTATTATCCTGCTGTTTGGCAACAAGGGCCTCATTACGCACACACTGCTCGGTATGGCAAGCAATAACATCTACGGCTTCGGGGGCCTCCTGTTTGCACAGGTCTTTTCCTTCTTCCCGATGGCCTACCTGCTGCTCAACGGCGTACTGAGTACGATCGACCCGTCCATTGAAGAAGCAGCGCGGGACATGGGCGCGTCCAGACTGAAGACCTTCTGCAAGGTAACGATCCCGCTGTCCCTGCCTGGTATCATCAATGCATTCCTGCTGGTGTTTATTAAATGTGTTGCTGACTTCGGCAATCCGATCACGATCGCCGGTGGGTATAACACGCTTGCAACGCAGGTCTATTATCAGGCCGTCGGCGGATATGAGCTGCAGCGATGCACCGCTCTGGCAATGCTGCTGCTGGTCATGACAATGGTGATTTATCTGCTGTCCCAGCTCGTCTTGGAAAAGCGTACTTTTGTTACGATCACCGGCAAGGCGACGCGTGAGCGGACAATGATTGAAGAAAAGCACATTACGGTCCCCCTGACTGTGATCTGCTGCGTTTTTGCGGTCATCGTAGGCATCATCTATATCATGATTCCTGTTGTTTCGTTTATTAAGCTCTGGGGCGTCAATTACAGCCTTACGTTCGACAATTATATTCAGGCATGGAAGATTGCGAAGCAGGCGCTGGTCGATACGCTGAAGCTGGCCGTGATCACTACACCGGTCACAGGTGTGATTGCAATGCTGATGGCTTTTTTGATCGTTCGAAAGAAAAATCCGCTGAGTAAATTCATGGAGGCTTCCGGCATGGTTGGAATGATCATTCCGGGAACGATTCTTGGTTACGCCTACGTTCTGCTGTTCAATCAGAAGCCGCTGTATCTGACAGGTACATTCCTGATCCTGATTGCATCCTGCTGTTCGCGGTATCTGCCGGTTGGCCTGCAGTCCGGTATTACATCGCTGCGGCAGATCGATCCGAGCATCGAAGAATCTGCATCCGACCTCGGCGCAAACAGTCTTCAGGTATTTACAAAGGTAACTCTGCCGCTGATCAAATCGTCCTTCTTTGGCGGTCTTGTATATACGTTCGTCCGTACCATGACTTCTATGAGTGCGCTGATCTTCCTGATCTCCGCTCGCCACAAGCTCCTGACGATTTCCATTCTGGATCAGGTCGACAGAGGCAAATACGGCCCGGCATCTGCAATGTCCACGATGCTGATTCTGGTCGTATATGCTGCGATCCTGATTTTGTATCAGCTGCTTGGGCTGATCGGCGTAAACAAGAAAGATATTAAACTGATGTAATATGCGGAGGAAACCATGAAAAAGCAAACAAAAGAAGTCACATTAAAGCAGATTACGCGAGAATATATCTCGCCGAGTAAAGAAACGTTCCGTGCAGTCAACCAGATCTCTCTGGAAATTCACGCCGGTGAATTTGTCACGCTGCTCGGTCCCTCCGGCTGCGGCAAAACGACAACACTGCGTATGATCGCTGGTTTTGAGACACCGACAGAGGGTGAGATCTACATCGGCGGTGAGTGCGTCAACGCACTAACGCCGGACAAGCGCGATACTGCGATGGTTTTCCAGAGCTACGCACTGTTCCCGCACTATAATGTCTATAACAACATTTCCTTCGGTCTTCGGCTAAAAAAACTGCCAGAAAAAGAGATATCCGAGCGTGTGCATAAAATTATGGAGCTTGTCGGCCTGACCGGGATGGAAGAACGCTTCCCCAATCAGCTCTCCGGTGGTCAGCAGCAGCGCGTCGCGTTGGCCCGCGCGCTGGTCTCCGAGCCGGGCGTCATGCTCTTTGATGAGCCGCTGTCCAACCTCGACGCAAAGCTCCGCACCAGCATGCGCAATGAGATCAAAAAGATTCAGCGGCGTCTGGGTCTGACCAGCATCTATGTGACGCATGACCAGACAGAGGCCATGGCGCTTTCTGATCGGATCATTGTCATGAATCAGGGCATTATCGAGCAGATCGGAACGCCGGACGAGATTTATTTCCGTCCCGCATCCAAATTTGTCGCCGACTTTATCGGCCGCTCGAACTTTGCTGACGGTGTACTGCTGTCCGCCGCTGATGGTGTTGCTGAGGTAGAGCTTTTGGGGAACAGGCTGCGCGTAAAAACTGACGGTGCGCTGCACACTGCTGTCGGCTCAAAAATCTGTTGCATGACACGCCCGGAATCCATGCTGATCGGCAAAGAGGGCCCGTTCTGCGGCACGGTGCAGACGTCGACGTTCATGGGCGCCATGCAGGAGTATTTTGTGGACGTGCAGGGGACGGTCTTTATCATTGAAGACTACAATTTCCGGCAGCACGGCGTATTTGCCGAGGGCGATACGGTGCATCTGGACTATAAGCCTGATTCTCTGCACCTGATTGAAAAGTAAGTATGCGGGCGACCGCAGAAATAAAAATGAAAAAGAAAGGAAACACACAAATGAAAAAGACACTTGCACTGCTTCTGGCAGTCCTGATGGTCGTCAGCCTGTTTGCAGGCTGCGCAGCCAAGCAGGAACCCGCGCAAACCGAAGAACCCGCCGCTGATACCCAGCAGACCGGAGAACCCGCTGCTGCCGAAGAACCGGCTGCAGAAGAGGTCACAGAAGAACCGGTTGAAGAGCCGAAGGAGCTTTCCGGCGAAGTGAACGTCTACATTGCATCCTCGGAGGATTTTGCGCTTGCATGCAAAGAGAGCTTTGAAGCGGATTATCCCGGCGTGACGCTCAACTACGTCCTGCTTGGCGGCGGCGAAATCCTGACCCGTCTGCGCGCAGAAAAAGAGAATCCGCAGGCTGACGCTCTGATGGGCGGCTCCGTCGATCTCTATATGAATGCCAGCAAGGACGGCCTTCTGATGCCGTATGTCCCCGATTTTGTCAGAGAAACGTTTGACCCTGCCTGCATCCCTGCGGATGAGAGCTATGTCATCGGCCTGAAGAGCATCCTCGGCATCTGCTATGACAAGGACTGGTATGATGCAAACGGCGTCGCATACCCCGAGACCTGGGACGATCTGCTGATCCCGGAGCTGGAAGGCAACGTCATTATCACCAACCCCGGCACCTCTACCACCGGCTACATGATGATGTCCTCCCTGATCGCGCTGCGCGGCGAAGAAGCTGGTATGCAGTACATGGTCGACCTGAACAAGAACATCAAGTCCTATGCCAAGGGCGGCTCCGGCCCCGTCAACTCTGTCTCGCTTGGCGAGTGCGCTGCGGGTATGTGCTATCTGCACTTCGGTATCCAGCTGCAGGAACAGGGCTACACCAACATTGGTCTGTGTGTTCCTACGGAAGGCACCGGCGTGGAAGAGTGCTGCTCCGCTGTGATCAATAACTGCAAGAACCCTGAAAACGGCAAGGCATTCCAGGATTGGTATCTCTCCAAGGGTCTGGCCCTGTATGAGCAGTTCGGTTACTACAACTATCCCTGCAACCCGGAGGTTCATGTGAATGAAACTGCTGAACAGTATCTGCCGCTTCTGAAGGATGCTGGCATCGACTATCAGTGGGCTGCTGACAACTACGACCGTCTCGTCGAAGAGTGGGACGCGAAGATCTCGAATAACTAATTCTTAAAAGAAGCGGGGGCGTTTCCCGTCCCCGCTTTCTTTTTTTGCGCCTTTTTCAGAAAAACCGCTTTGGAGGCAGAAAATGAAGCGAATTTTATGCTATGGAGACTCGAATACATGGGGAAATATCCCGGCAGACGGCCGGCGCTACCCGGCGGATGTCCGCTGGACAGGCGTTGCAGCCAAGCTGCTCGGCGACGGCTATTCCATCATCGAGGAAGGCTTGAATGGCAGAACAACCAGCTTTGACGATTACTACGTTGACTGCAGAAATGGCCGGAAAGGGCTTGGGTATGCACTCTGTGCCCATGCGCCGATCGACCTGATTGTCGTAAGTCTCGGAACCAATGATCTCAAATACACAGGAGCAGTCGGCTCCTATAAAGGACTGGACGAGCTGCTGCGCCTGATCGAGCACGCAGACGGCTGCTATCCGGCGGCAGGCTGCAGCATTTTTCCAAACGGCGTCAAAATCCTTGTCATCTCCCCCATCCATCTCTATCCGGATATTGCTGTCCTGCGTCCGGAATCGAGCATTTACAACAAGTACGAAGAATCTTTGAAATTTGCAGAATATTTTGCGCGAATTGCCGCAGCACACGGCGCGGAGTTTCTGGACGCGGCTGCGTATGCAGAGCCGTCTGTGAAGGACTGCGTCCATATGGAACCGGCATCGCATCTGGCACTCGGAACGGCAATAGCGAAGAAGATCCGGACAATCTTTGAAGGAGAAACGTTATGAGCCGTACAGTTGTCTGCTATGGCGATTCAAATACATGGGGCTATACGCCGGGCAGTGGTGTACGCTTTGATGAGAAAACGCGCTGGACAGGGCGTTTGCAAACGCTGCTCGGCAAGGAATACCGCGTCGCAGAGTGCGGCATGAATGCCCGGACGACCTCGTTCGACGATCCGTTCCGGGACTATCTGAATGGGCGGCACGGCCTTGTGCATTGCATGGTTGCGGCAAAGCCGGTCGATCTGCTGATCATCAGTCTTGGGACAAATGACCTGAAGTACGGAACAGTGTATCGCTCTGCAAAAGGGTTGGATGCACTGTTGGACGTTGCCGTCCATGCGAATACCTATATGCCGGGCAGCTCGCCGGTCTATCGGGATGAACCAAGAATTCTGGTTATTTCCCCAATTGCATTACATGAAGAACTTGACCGCAAGTTTCCCGGACATGAGATGAATGGGAAACTGGATGATTCACGGAAGTTTGCGGCAGTATATCGGGAAGTCTGCCAAAAATGGCAGGTCTATTTTCTTGACGCCGCGCAAACAGCCAGCGCCTCAGAAATAGATTGCGTACACATGGACGCTGTATCCCATGCAGCGCTCACAGAGGAAGTTTATCATGCGGTTCAGAAAATAATGAGGTGATACATATGAAACAAGCGATTATGGTCGGTGCAGGCAATATTGGACGTGGTTTTATCGGCGCAATTCTGGCAAATGGCAGTTATCATGTGACCTTTGCCGATGTCAATATGGAGTTGATCGGTGCGCTCAATGAAGAAAAGCAATATTGTGTTCACGTACAGGACAAAAACCCGCGAACCTTCTGTGTGACAGACGTTGACGGCGTCAGCTCTGCTGGCGACGCTCTCGTTGAACCGATCTGCACTGCGCAGCTGATCACAACGGCTGTTGGGCTTCGAATCCTGCCAATCGTGGCAAAGCCGATTGCTGCCGGAATCCATGCTCGGATGAGCGCAAAGCAGACAGAGCCGCTGAATATCGTTGCGTGTGAAAATGCTATCCGGGCTTCCAGCCAGCTGAAGACTGCGGTTTACGCGCTTCTAGATGAAGAAACACGGACGTTCGCAGATGCCTGTGTCGGATTTGCCGATTGTGCCGTTGACCGCATTGTGCCGAAGGCGTCTTTTGAAGCGCCATTGGATGTGGCTGTAGAAGAATTTTCCGAGTGGGACGTTGAAAAATCTGGCTGGAAGGGCGAATTGCCGCAGATTGACGGTATGGCGCTCGTCGATAATCTGGATGCATATATTGAACGCAAACTCTTTACACTGAACAGCGGTCACGCCATCTGTGCCTATCTTGGCTGCCTTCGCGGGCATCGGACAATCCTTGAGAGTATTCAAGACCCGGCAATCAGCACCATTGTATATAAGGCCATGCAGCAAAGCGGCGCGGGACTTGTCAGGAAATTCTCCATGGATGCGGTAGCGCATCAGGCCTATATCGACCGTATCTTTGCGCGTTTCCACAATCCGTATTTGCAGGACGAGGTAACGCGCGTAGGACGTGAACCCATTCGGAAACTGGCCGCAACAGACCGGCTGATCAGCCCTCTGCTCACGGCGTATGGATACAGCTTGCCGGTAGATGAGCTGCTGTTCGGCGCAGCGGCTGCATTGCGCTATGAAAATGACGAAGATCCGCAAAGTGTAGAGCTGCAGAAAGCAATTCAGACAGCTGGGGCAGATGCAGCGCTGGCTCGGTATTCTGGCCTGACAGCGGAGCATCCGCTCAGTGCGCGAATTCTGGATATTTATCGCGCACTCGGTATCTGATTTCCCCAGAAAGGGGCTCCCGCCCTCCGCCGGAGCCTCTTTCGTCGTTTTCACGTTACGCCTGTGGTTGGATTTTATAGAATTCGTTCGGACGCATAAGGAGATAGATATGAAAAATGCAGTAATTTTCGATCTGGATGGAACACTGTTGGATGCAACGGAGAAAGCCACAGAGGTTTGAAATCGCGTACTTTTGAAGCACAGTGAATCAGACTTACATGTAGATCAGAAAACGATATCGGAATTGATGGGAAAATAGCTGACAGACATTGTACGGATCTTGTTTCCCGCACTGCAGGAAGAAAAGCGGCAGCAAATTCTGAAAGATTTTGAGAGAACAGAGGTTCAGTATCTGTATGAATATGGAGCCACACTGTATGCAGGCGTAAAAGAAACAGTCGTTTTTTTATATCAAAAATACGATTTATTCATTGTAAGCAATTGTAAAGACGGTTATGTTTCTGCCTTTTTGCACGCCCACAACTCAACTCCATATTTTAAGGATACTGTAATGTCGGGACAAACCGGCTTGGAGAAAGGCAGCAATATAAAAAACCTGATGAAAAAACATGGGATTAGGGAAGCTCTGATTAAATCAGCGGCTGTGGACGGCGAGAGATTTTTCGTCAAGACAAGGTTTGAAAAACGTGGGAATACTGTATGTATTTCTCGTTTTTCAAACCGCAGGATTGGCGGAAAAGATCCGTCGTCCGCGGTCGGGGATTTATTCAGAGGTTCCTTAGGAAGGCTGTATATGTTGGGGATACAGCAGGCGACGAAAATGCATCAAAAGAAGCCGGAATTCCATTCATATGGGCCAGATATGGATTTGGAACAGCGACAAACCCAGACGGGATCATCAGTACGATATCGGAGCTGAAAACGTGTGTCGAGCGCTATATCTAATGACAAAATGCAGTGTTTTCACAACAGTCAGAGATCGTGCGAACTCTCCACGCATGATCAACATCCTGTCAGGGGACTGACCCTGCCGGAGCATCTACTAGTGCGCGAATTCTGGATATTTACCATACGCTTGACATCAAATTCCCACAGAAAGAGCTTCCGGCTTATGCTGGAAGCTTTTCTGTCGTTTTCAACGTTATCAAAGAATATAAACGGCACGATTTATAAGTAAACATCTTTCATGTAACTAAGCTGACACATAGTTTTAAGAACAGAGTCATTTGGTTTTTTGATTATAACAAGTAGACGCAACATGTTTGTTTGAACTGGTCTTAGCGAAATCCGCGCTCTTATTTTGAGAGAGGGTTTCGCTTTCCCTTTTCATATTTGCAGCAGCCGTTATCGTAGACCATAAGGAAGCAAAAAGCGGCCGATTTCCTATCACAGTTTTATTTATGTTCCATAAGGTCAAAGTTTGTCTAAGTGGGTCAAAGAATGGCAGAAAACCTGCAAATTGTTCAAAAATGTTGTAATCTAATATCAGCTCGAACGGGAAAGGATTGTATAACATGAAGGATGTTCAGAACGCTATATACTCCATCGTCGAGACGCGCGGGAAAGAATGTTACTGCATTTTGTGTCATGCGATTGACATTGCGGTTGAACACCAGCCGAATATGCCGCAAATGCAGTTTATCTGCAATGAGGTCTGCAAACGTACCCAAAAAACGGACAGCTGCTGCTGTTTCCAAAGCGCTGAACCGTGCGACAAAGGATATTTGGCAAAACGGAAAACGAGATATGCTGCGCCACTACTGGATTGATGAAGCACCAACCGCGAAAGAACTGATCTGTTTGATTTCGGCAAAGCTTTGGGCTGACCAACAAAGCGAAGCATAACCCTCCTATCTGCAACTGTGTGTTTTGATATCGTATGTTTTACCCCCCCCGCATGTAACGTGCAGCAAATCTTTTCATCTCAGGTGTCCTGTCCAGTCTACGAGACAGGCATCTGTAACAATCTCAGTTTGTCCCGATTGGGGACAGATTCCTGATTGCCATTCTGGAAAAGCGCATTACAGATCAATACGCTTTTGCGGGCTGACAATCCCGTTTAACAACTGAACAGGGTCAAACAGATACGTTTTTGTATGCGTGAGCCAGCAATAGGCGCGCGGGGATGTTTCGGAATCAGGAGGCAAACACCGGTTCCGGAACGGAGCGGCAACCGCCAGTATTGCAGACGGGCCATGGCAGACCTGCGGGCGACGACCGCATACAAAGGATCATGATACTTGCGTTAGCCATACGTCACAGAATGGAACGCCCCGCCATCAGCATGGAGGGAGGCACAGCGCCTATGGAGCAGTTTGCCGCTGCCATCTGCTTGATCTATGAGAAAAGCAAAGTACGCAGCATAGATTTTTAAGACTTTATCGTATGAATCCGTGCGCGATTTCATAGATTGCAGCAAGGAGGCGACGCGAGTGGAACCTACCGATCACGATGTCCGCGAAATCAAACGTGAGGATGGGGTCACGATCCGTCTGCACTTTTCGTCGGGCGGAGCCACCTTGCAGGAATGTATGGTGCGTATTTTGGAAAAACATATCGAAAAATCAACGAAAAGTTGAGAAATTGGACAGTATTTGCTTTTATATTATTGCAAATACTGTTTCTTATTTGTTCGGCAGAAAGGAGAAACCATGACCTTTGTGCAAAACAAAAAGAAAGAGAAACCGACTCATCTTACAACGAAATGGAGCGTGGGAGAATACAACCGGCTCAGCAAGGAAGACGGAGACAAGCCGGAGAGCGACAGCATCCAGAACCAGCACAGCATCAACCAGAAGCACCTGGAGTATCTGCGGGAGCAGGGCGAACAGATCGAGTCTGTCACCGTCTATTCTGACGATGGGTATGCAGGCGGCAATTTCAAACGTCCGCGTTATCAGGCGCTGATCCGTGACATTGAAAGCGGAAAAATCAACTGCATCATCTTTAAGGATAACTCCCGCCTGGGGCGCAATTATCCGGAGCTGGGGCGGCTGATGGAGGACTACTTTCCGCAAAAGGGCGTCCGCGTGATCTCTGTCCTGAACAACCTTGACAGTGTCAAAGACCCTCGCGGGTATTGCAGTGCGATCGTGTCCTTTTCCAATATCGTCAACGACGATTACATCCGTCAGCTTTCCATCAAGATCAAGTGTACGCTGACCATGAAGCGGGAACGCGGGGAATTCATCGGCAACTATGCGCCGTTCGGCTATCAGAAGGACCCTGCCGATCGGCACAGGCTCGTCGTGGACGAGGAACAGGCGGAGATCGTGCGGAAGATATTTGACTGGTACGAGGATGGAATGTCCGCCAGCTCGATTGCAAAACGCCTGAACGCGATGCAGATCATGACGCCGGGCGATTTTAAGATCCGCGACGGCTGCAAGAGCTTTATCACGCACGACCGGAACAGCAGCAAACTTCATGCCTGGACAACGACGACCATTGCGACGATCCTGAAAAATGAAGTGTACATTGGAAACATGGTGCAGGGAAAGCACAAGAGCGTGTCCTACCGCAGCAAGAAAATGATGCTGACCGATGAAAGCGAATGGACCGTCGTGGAGGGTACGCACGCGCCAATCATCTCAGACGAACAATTTGCGATCATACACGAACGGTTTGCCCGCCGGACCCGAATCTCGCCGGGAAAAACGCATGTGTATCCGCTTTCCGGGCTTGTATCGTGCGGCGCGTGCGGGCATCGCATGAACCGCGTTGTGTCGCAGGGCTACGCCCGGTATCGCTGCATAACGCGAACCTATGCGCCTGACAAATGCCAGTGTCCGTCTATAAAGGAAGAATATCTGGAGGAGCTGATCTTACAGACACTTCAATCGCTGATTGCCCGGCTCGTCGACGTGAAAGCTGTGATCGACGCGGCCCGGCAATTCAAAACGATAAACGGTGCAAAGAATGAGTATATGCTGGCGCTCAATAAAGCCAAGCGGGAGCAGGAGCGGCTGCAGGATGCGCAGTTTCATCTCTATGCCGATCTGCAAAGCGGACTGATCCCCCAGACGCAATATCTTCAATTCCAAAAGCGGTACGAAGCCGAAATTGCCGCGCAGGAAGCGAAAATCGAGCACCTGAACCAAGGTCTGCTTCAGCTAAAAGAAGCCAGACAGCAGGATGATGAATTTGTAGCCTTCTTTCAGAAGTACGGCAACATTCAGAAGCTGGATTGGGACACGGTGAATCAGCTCATCCAGAAGGTCGTCTTTCACGACAAACAGCACGTTGATATTTATTTCCGCTTTGCGGATGAATATGAAAAGCTGTGCGGTATTGCAAACGTGATTCGCGAGCAGGAAACTGTGTTGTGCTCATGACTACGAGTGACATAATAAGCACCTATTTGGCGCAAATTGCTTAAAAATTAGCAAAAAAACAAGTATTTGTGTGCAAACATCAGCCATTCATATGAATGGGGCTACACCTATGGGCCGCCGATGGCGGTGGCGCCGGTGGGGGCGGTGCGGCGGGTGGTGGAGTTTGCGCTGACGCAGATGGACGCCGCCAAGATCCTGCTAGGCTTCCCGAACTACGCCTATGACTGGACGCTGCCGTTCACCGCGGGCGCGACGCGGGCGCAGTCGATCGGCAATGAGGCTGCGCCGCTGCTCGCCGCGCAGTACGGCGCCGAGATCCAGTTCGACACGCAGTCGCAGACGCCGTATTTCACGTACCTGGACGAAGCCGGGCAGCCGCACGAGGTCTGGTTCGAGGACGTGCGCAGCGCGCAGGCGAAGTTCGCGCTTCTGCCGGAATACGGACTTCTGGGCCTCGGCTACTGGAACTTCATGCGGCCGTTTACGGCCGGATTCAGCCTGCAGAACTACCTGTTTACAGCCTCCGGGCTGCGTTGACAAATTCCGGGCGGTGTAATATCATAGAAAACATCGAAAGAAAATCATCCAAAAGGGGAGAATCTTCCATGTCTGCATCCAAGGTCTTTTTTACTGATTTCCGCTGCCGTCTGGGCGTCAGCCAGCTCGACAAGCTCCGGAAGCTGCTGGAAAAATCGGAGTTCTCAAAGATCGATTTTGACGGCAAATTCGTCGCCATCAAGCTGCATTTCGGCGAGCTCGGCAATCTGTCGTTCCTGCGCGCCAACTATGCCAAGGTCGTCGCCGATTTCGTCAAGGAGCGCGGCGGCAAGCCCTTCCTCACCGACTGCAACACGCTCTACGTCGGCAGCCGCAAAAACGCGCTGGAGCACATGGATACCGCGTATCTCAACGGCTATTCCCCGTTCTCCACCGGCTGTCACGTCATCATCGCCGACGGGCTCAAGGGCTCGGACGATATCGAGGTCCCGGTCGTGGGCGGCGAATACTGCAAGACCGCACGCATCGGCCGCGCCGTGATGGACGCCGATATCTTCATCTCGCTGGCGCATTTCAAGGGTCATGAGCATGCGGGCTTCGGCGGCGCGCTCAAGAACATCGGCATGGGCTGCGGCTCGCGCGCGGGCAAGATGGCCATGCACGCCGACGGCAAGCCGTATGTGCAGACCGATCTTTGCGTCGGCTGCGGTGCGTGCGCGAAGATCTGCGCCCACAACGGCCCGCGGATCGCGGACAAAAAGTGCCATATCGACTATGACGCCTGCGCCGGCTGCGGCCGCTGCATCGCGATCTGTCCCAAGGACGCCATCCGGCCGGGCCTTGACTCGAGCGAGAAGATCCTCAACTGTAAGATCACCGAGTACGCCAAGGCCGTATTGGACGGGCGCCCGAGCTACTGCATCAACATCGTCCGCGACATCTCGCCCAACTGCGACTGCCACGCGGAAAACGACGTGCCCATCGTCCCCGACGTCGGCATGTTCGCCTCCGCCGACCCGGTCGCCCTGGATCTGGCCTGCGCCGAGGCTGTCAACCGCCAGCCCGTCATGCCGAACTGCGCCATCACGGACCTGCAGCTCGAGCACGACTGCGATCGCTTCCACGCCGCGCATGACAACACGCACTGGCAGGACATGATCGAGCACGGCAAAAAGCTCGGGCTCGGCTCCGACGAATATGAGATCGTGAACATCCACTGAACATCGCGCGCAAGCGGGCGGGCCCAGCCGGGTCCGCCCGCGTTTTCTGCACAAAAACGGCGTGATTTGCCAGCAATATCCGGATTTTACCGGACTTCATTACAGTTTTGTTACAAAAGCTCCCATTGTATTGCAATCTTGCCAGCCGCCGCTTATACTGGGTGCAACGATTCTTTATGGGGAAACTGACCGCTTTGTCATTTTCCCGGCCGGAAGGAGGCTGACGTCTTGAAAAAGTTTCTCTGTCTGCTGCTTGCGGCTGTGCTTGCGGGGCTGCTGATCCTGCCCTGCGCCGCGGCCGAGCCCACAGACTTTACCGACCGGAGCACGATCCGGAACTACAACGCCGTGCGGATGCTCGCCGACCTCGGTCTCGTCGCCGGCTATTCGGACGGCAGCTTCGGCCCGGACAAGCTGATCCGCCGCGAAGAGGTCGCCAAGCTCATGGCCCTGCTCGCCGACGCGGACGCCGAGGCGCAGGGGCAGAATGCCCCCGTCCCGTTCTATGACGTCTCTGAGTCCTGGGCGCTGCCGTTCATCGCCTACTGCGCGCAGAACGAGATCGTCGCCGGCAGCAGCGGCCGCTTCCGCCCCGCCGATCATGTGACGCTGCGGGAGCTGGCAAAGATGCTGCTCGTCCTGCTCGGGGAAGACAGCGCGCGCTATGTCGGCGCGGGCTGGGCGCAGAACGTCGACCAGGACGCATTTGAAAAGGGCATCTACGCGGGTCTGACCGCCGGATATGAAGAAGACGCCACGCGCGACAACGCGTGCCTGCTCATCTACAACGCCACGCTCTGCCCGAAGGTGGCCAACGCCAGTGAGAACAGTGTGCAGCGCTACGTGCTCGACGCGCTGATGAACCCGATGTCGTATCTCGAGATCCGCTTCGGCCTGACCCGCTATACCGCGACGCTGACCGGCAATGAGTGCGCCGATCTGACCGGCTCCTCTCCCCTGCCCGCCGGGACGAGCAAGCTCGCCGGACACAAGGCGTTCCAGGTCTCGACGGACCTGAGTCTGCTCGGCCGCAGCGTCGATATCTACGTGAAGGACGGGAAGGTCTTCGGCGTGCCCTGCTACGCGGTCGACGAGATCTACTACACCTTTGCCGACGCTTCGCAGCTCAAGGAGATCTGCCAGGGCGGCGGCTTCCGGCTGACGGACGAAACGGAGTACTATTACAACTACGCCCGCTCGTCCAAGGAGATCCTGAACGCCGTGACCGCCAACGACAAGATCACCGTGATCGACCATGACGGCGACAACGCCTTCGACGTCGTCCTCGTGACGACCAGCCGTCCGGCGACCGTCACCGCGACGAGCCCCCTGACCGTCGACGTTGGCGGCCAGAGCTACGAGGTGCAGGCCTTCAGCCAGGCAGACACGTTCGCCGTGGGCGACGCGGTCTACTACAGCCAGGTCTGCGGCAGCGGCTACATCCGCCGGTTGAACGGATAATAAGAATTACGGATACGCCTGCCTGGCGTATCCGTTTTTTATGCTTTGGGCAGACCCGGTTGCAAATCGGGCGGAATTGTGGTAAATTTAGAAAAAAGACACGGGAATTTCTCCGGCTGCGGGATGCGCCGGGTTTCCCTGAGCTGAGGTGATCACATGAAACGGCTGCTGCTTCTGCTGGCCTGCCTTCTGGCGCTCTGTACGACGGTGGTCGCGGCGGAGCCCGCCATTTCCGATATGAAAACCGACTGCACGCTGACCGGCAGCGGCGCGTGCCAGGTCACGCAGACCTTCACCATGGAGATCGACGGCGCGCAGACGCAGCTGCGCTTCCCGCTCGTCCCGGGCGCGAAGAAGGCCTCCGTCGCCGGCTACGACGCGCAGAAGCAGACCGACGGCGACTGCCCGGTGCTCGTGCTGAGCGACGCGTCGGGCTTTACCGGCACGCGGTCGTTCACGGTTTTGTACACGGTCTCCGGCCTCGTCAGCGAGGCCGACGGCGTGCAGACGCTGCAGTTGCCGCTGCTGAGCGCGAAATGGGCCTACCCCATCAGCCGGTATCAGTTCACCGTGACCATGCCGAAGCCGTTTGAGGGCTACCCCGCCTTCGTCAGCGGGTATTACAGCGACGTGATCTCGGACTATATCGATCTGGACGTATCCGAATCGCTCATCAGCGGTACGATCGCCACCGGGCTCAAGGACCATGAGTCGCTGGACATGACGCTGACGCTCGACAAGAGCTATTTTTCGGGCGCATACACCGCGCTCTCCTTCAGCTGGGTCGGCATGGCCGTCATCGTGGCGCTGCTGGCGCTGGCGTTCGGCTACTGGTTCGTCACGCTGCGCAGCGCACCCATCCGCACCTCGACGCGGAGGCTCCCGCCGGACGCGGCGCTGCCGTGCGATATGCCGTTTCTGGTCGGCGGCGGGCCGATCCAGTTCAACATGCTGGTCTGCCACTGGGCGAGCCTCGGGTATCTGACGATCTTCTGCGGGAAAAACGGCCGCGTCGCGCTGCGCCGCCGCGTGGACATGGGCAATGAGCGCCGCCCGGCAGAGGTGCGGCTGTTCCAGATGCTGTTTTCGCAGGGCGACGTGTGCGAGGGCGCGAGCCTTTTGTACAAGCGCACGGCGGAAAAGGCGGACGCGGTGCTGCGGCGCTACTGGGTCCGCAAGCTCTACCGCAAGTCGAGCGGCAATCCGCTCCTCGCGCGGGCCTTCGGTCTGCTTGCAGGCGCACTGGCTGCGGCCGAGGCGGCAAGTCCGCTGCTGCCCGCGGGCTTTGTACGCTGGCTGCTGCTGATCGCCGCGTTTTTGATCGGCGGCGCGCTGAGCGCCGTGATCCTGCATGCGCCGTCGGCGTATTATCAAGGGAAAAAGCTGTTTGTGGCGCTCGCGGCGCTGGCCGCGGTGGCGCTTCTGACGCTCGCGCAGTTCGGCGAGGGTCTGCTCGCCGTGCTGCTCGTGATCGTGTGTCTGGTGCTGCTCGGGCTTCTGACGCTCCACGGCGGCAGGCGGACGGCCTTCGGCGACGAGATCGTCACGCAGGCGATGAGCTACCGCCGCTTCCTGCGCCGCGTCACGCAGAGCCAGCTGCTCTCGCGGCTCGCGCAGGACAGCCAGTATTTCTACCGCATCCTCCCCTACGCCGAGGCCATCGGGCTCGGCGCGGGTCTGGCCCAGACGCTCGGCAATACGGAGCTCGAGCAGTGCGACTGGTATCAGGAGCAGCAGCCCCTGCCGCGCACGGCCGCCGGGTTCTACAGTCACCTGCAGGAGGCGCTGGCCCTGCTGGAGCTTTCGATCCGGAAATAAGAAGAGACGAAAAGCGCCTGCCGCAGCAGCGGCAGGCGCTTTTTTCATGCAATTACTGCTCCATACGCGGGCAGCAGCGGACGTATTCGTAGAACTGCGCGTTTGTTGCCTCCATATACGGCGTGACCCAAAGCGTGCCGACGCCGAGGCACAGGGAACCCACGATGATCCAGCCGAGGAAGCTCAGATCCAGCACGAACTTTTCCCACTTGTGGCCGTCCATCAGCTGGCGGCTCTCATCGATGCAGGCCTTCCAGCCGTAGTCGGGGTGGTCGAGCTTGATATAATAGGCCATGGAATAGGCATACATCTTGACGATGCCGGGGATGACGAACAGCAGCGACCACAGGAAAGTAAAGAGCGACGTCATGAGGCCGATGAGGAACGTCCCGCCGAAATCATCCTGGAAGCCGCGGAACATGTCGCCCAGCTGCACCGGCTGGTGATCCCGCGCCTGCTTGAGGAAAATAAAGGCCATGCCGTATTCCAGCGGCCCGACCACGATCAGTGCGCCGATGCCGGGCAAGATCCCCGCGGCTGCCGATTCCATCAGGCCGATCAGCAGGCACACCGCCAGCCCCATCATCCACAGGTTCTGGAAGATCCCGCCGCCGAGCTGCGCCCGCGCCCGGGCTTTTAATTCTGCACGATCCATAAAAACACGATCCTTTCTGTCATTTCCACGTTTTCGGTTTTCTTTCTTCCGGCTTCCAACATTATACGGTATGCGCGCGGAAATTGCAAGAGAACCGGCCGCGGCCCGCGCTCAGATCCCGTCCGGCACGCCCGCCAGACACAGCGGCAGCTCCAGCCCGTTTTCCTCCAGCAGCGCCCGGTCACGCAGGATCTCCCCTGCCGCGCCGTCGGCGGCCAGACGCCCGCCGGCAAGCAGCAGCACGCGGCTGCAGGTCTCCAGCACCAGATCGAGGTCGTGCGAGGCGATGAGCTTCGTCTCCGGCCGCTGCCGCAGGACGCGGATGAGCGTGCGGCGGTTGCGCGGGTCGAGCGCGGTGGACGGCTCGTCCATCAGCAGCATCTGCGGCTGCATGGCGAGGATGGTCGCGACGGCGGCCATCCGCTTTTCGCCGCCGGACATTTTATGGTTGTGCCGGTCGCGGAGATATTCCATGTGCAGCTCTGCGAGCGTTTCCTCCGCCCGCTGTTCGGCGGCGGCGCGGCTCAGGCCGTAGTTCATGGGGCCGAAGACCATATCGTCGAGCACGGTGGGCATGAACATCTGGTTGTCGGCGTCCTGCAGCACATAGCCGAGCTTCCGGCGCACCTCCGGGAGGGTCTTCCGTGTGACCGGGGTGCCGTCCACGGTGATGCTGCCCGTATAGGGAAGCAGACCGAGCGCGGCCTTCATGAGCGTGGATTTACCCGCGCCGTTGGCGCCGATGAGCCCGACCTGCTCGCCGCTGCGGACCTGAAACGACAGCTCCCGCAAAACCGGCGTATCGCCGTAGAATACACAGGCATGATCAAAAACCAGCATCATCTTCGCCTCTTTTCAGACAAATAGGGAGCCCGCGAGCGCGGACAGATCGACCAGCCGCGGCAGCAGCATCAGCGCCGGGCACAAGATCGCATACGGCCAGGACGCGGCCGAGCCTCTGCGGCGGACGGCGTAGGAGAAATCCCCGCAGAAGCCGCGCAGCTCCATGCTCTCATACAGCGCCTCCGCCCGGTCCATGCTGCGCAGCAGCAGCTGACCGAGGAACGAGCCCCAGGCGGAGATATGCACGCCCTTCTGCCCCGGCGCGCGGAGGCTGTATGCCTCCTGCATGACGGAGACCTCGGAGAGCAGGACCCCGATATACCGGAACGTCAGCAGCAGCAGGCTCGTGATCGTCTTCGGCAGGTGCAGCTGCCGAAGGGCGCGGCAGATCTCCTCGATCGTCGTGGTGGCCATGAGCAGGAACGACGCGAGCAGGCAGAAAACGCCCTTCATCACCAGCGTCAGCATTGAGACGACGCCGCCGGAGACGGCGAACGGGCCGATCTGCGTCACGATCTGCCGGTCAAAAATCGGATTGAGCAGTCCCACCGCGCACACCAGCGGCAGCACGAGCCGCAGCTTCTGAAAGCAGGTGCGCAGGGCGATGCCCGCGAGCTGATAGCCCGCGACCGGGAACAGTGCCATCCACACGAGGGCTGTCAGCCGGTAGCGCGGGAAAGAGACGACGACGGCCAGATAAAAAATCGTCACAAACAGCTTGGACAGAGGGCTCAGCCGGTGCAGGAACGAATCCTGCGCGGCCAGATCATCCATGGCCCGCAGCTCCCGCCCGGCCCGTTCCGCCTGATTCATCTGTCCGCCTCCTTCCGAAAACACGAATTGCGGCAAGCCGGAAGGCTTGCCGCGGGGGATGTTTATTTTTTCGTGCCCGCGAAACGCGGGCCACCCCAAGGCTCCCTTGTGTAAAGGGAGCTGTCAGCCGCAGGCTGACTGAGTGATTGATTGTTGCAGATTTGCGATAAAACCCAAACCGCAAATTCAGTTTGCGGTTTGGAAAGGAAGAAATGAGCACAGAGGAAAACAGACGTCGCCTGCGGCGGCTCGTTCCGTCGTGGTCATTTCTGACGCGCCTCCGGCGGCCCTATCTTTTCCCTTGCGCGGGAAAAGATAGGGGAGAAAAGGGCGCTTGGACGCGTTTGGTGCATGCTGCCTCTGAATTCAGGTGAGGCCCAATGTTTTCAGGTGTCGTTCCACTCGGCAGTCACCTCACGAGCGTCTTGGTACGCGCCGCCTGATACGGTGGGTATCAAATTTGCAGCTAGTTGCCTTAGAACGACTGCCGTCAATAGAACGTGCAGCCGAAATTTTGATAGACCTTACCTTCTTGCGGGGCACCAAGGCTCCCCTGAAAGGGGAGCTGGCAGCCGCAAGGCTGACTGAGAGGTGGATGCAAATTTGCTGCAACCTCGCCGTCTCGGCTTCGCCGAGCCACCTCCCCTTTCAGGGGAGGCTTTGGACTGCGTGCGGGTTATTTTACCCCGCTGAAGCCTGCTTTTTTCCTGATCTCTTTCTTGCAGCGCGGCCGGCGAGGCTGATGATGGCGGCGAGGGCGGCGACCAGGGCGCAGCCGACGAGGCCGGAGACGGAGGTGCCTGCGGCGCTGTCGCTGCCGTCGAAGTTATAATCCGGCAGCAGGGACGTCTTTTCCTGCACGGCGGCCGCTTTTTCCGCGGCGGCGCTTTCAGCGCCGTAGGCTTCTTCATCGAGACCCATGTTGGCCGAATACCCGGCCTCTTCATTGCCGAACAGCGACCATTCCAGCCCGTCGGGGTTGGCGCTTGCCAGCAGCGACAGGCCGCCGCCGATGACCAGCGCCGCGGCGGCCAGGATCGCCAGCGTGGCTCTGCGCGAGCAGCGGTTTTTCGCGCCGGAAGCGGACGCGCACTGCAGCAGCTCCGGCCGCGTCTGGTAGACGAACAGCAGGACTGCCGCCGTGATGCCGCCCTCGACCAGGCCGATGGCCAGATGGATCGGCTGCATCAGCGCCGCGAACGCGCCGAACGGCAGGGCTGTGATGCCGGAGAGCGACGTCTCCACCGCGACGGAGAGCGCGCCGAGCTGCAGCGTCACGACGCACCCCAGCACCGACGCCAGCACCAGCTTCGTCCGGCCCTTGCCGGAGAGGAGCTTGCCCTGCATGAGCGGCCGGTAGATGAGGAAATAGCCCACGAAGCAGCCGTAGAACGCCATATTCCACACGTTTGCCCCCAGCACCAGCAGACCGCCGTCGGCGAAGAACAGCGCCTGGATGGCGAGGATCACGATCATCGACAAAAATCCCGCCCAGGGCCCGAGAATCGCGCTCAGCAGCATGCCGCCGCAGAGGTGGCCGGACGAGCCGGTGCCGGGAATGGTATAGTTGATCATCTGGCCCGCGAAGACGAGCGCGGACATGACGGCCATCGTCGGCAGCTTTTTCTTTGCAAGCTCCGGCGCGGCGGCCTCTTCCTTGTGGAGCTGGACCAGCGAGACGCCCGCCGCGGCCGCGGAAGCCGCGTACATCGTGACGGCCACTGCCGGGGATACCAGCGCGTCAGCCATGTGCATAGAGATTTCCTCCTGAAAGTTTTCTTGCTGCTACTATACCGGACCCATCGGCCCGGCGCAAGCTCCCCCCGGGGATACCGGGCGCAAAAAAATCTCCGCAGGGGTGCGTCAAACAATACAAATCGCAGGGAGCAAATTTGTGGAAGACTACCGAAAAAGCAAAAATCGCAAGATTGTCGGGTGAAAAAAGCAAACGGGGCGTTGAATAAACGCCGCATTTCGCTATCATGGAGGTACAGGGCAGCGGTTTTCTGACAAAAGCTGCCCGACGGCAAAAGCATATCTGTACCACGCGTACGACCATACGAACAAGTCAAACAGGAGGATTTTACTATGGCTACTTTCCGCTTCACCGCAGGCCCGTGGAACATCCATGAGGGCAACGAGACCTTTGGCCCCGGCCATCGCAAGAGCATTCCGCTGGAAGAGAAAATGAAGAAATATGCCGAGATCGGCCTGGCCGGCATGCAGTTCCATGACGACGACGCAGTTCCCGACATGAACAACATGACCGAGAAGCAGATCATCGACTACGCCAAGGACGTCAAGGCGATGCTCGACAAGTACGGTCTGTTCGCAGAGTTCGTCGCTCCGCGTCTGTGGTTCGACAAGCGCACGAATGACGGCGGCTTCACCGCTTCCCGCAAGGAAGACCGCGAATTCGCCCAGTGGCGTGCCCGCCGCTCCTGCGACATCGCCAAGGCACTCGGCACCAACAAGATCCAGCTGTGGCTGGCCCGTGAAGGCACCCTCTGCGCCGAAGGCAAGAACCCCGTCGAGATGACCCTCCAGCTGCGCGACGCGTTCAACGACATCCTGACCTATCGTGACGATGCGCTGATCCTTGTCGAGCCGAAGCCCAATGAGCCCATCGACCGCTCCATCTGCGGCACTGCCGGCCACGCGCTGGCTGTCGGCGCTTACACCGTCGATCCGAGCCGTGTCGGCCTGTGCATCGAATCCGCGCACTCCATCCTCGCCGGCCTCGATCCTGCCAACGACATGGGCTTCGCGCTGGCTCTCAACAAGCTGTGGGGCGTCCATCTGAACGACCAGAACGGCTGCCGTTACGACCAGGACAAGTCCTTCGGCGTCGACAACCTGCGCAACGCCTTCAACCAGGTCAAGGTCCTGTACGAAAACAACTACGGTGACCGCGGCAACTTCGAATGCGTCGGTCTTGACGTCAAGGCCATGCGTACCCAGCCCGATGAGGACTGCTATCGTCACCTCATCAACTCCAAGCGCATCTTTGAGCTGCTGCTGGACAAGGTCAAGCACTTTGACTATGAGTTCCAGGCTGCCTGCGTCAAGGAGCAGAACTTCGAGAAGCTCGAAATGTACGTCATGGAGCTCCTCATGGGCATCAAGTAAGACCCTCTCCAAACTGCATACAAAAAGCCCCCGGACCCGTGTCCGGGGGCTTTTTTTGCGCGTCAAAAACGGCGGACGCAATCGCGTCCGCCGTTTTGATGACCGGGAGGAAGAAAGAATGAAGAAATACAGGGAGGAGAAAACCGGTCAGGAAGTGGGCTATTTTATGCTCAGCCGCCGAAGCCGAAGCCGAACGGCCAGCTGCCGAAGCTGTCGCCGGACTGCCCGTTGGACTGGCCGCCGTACTGGCCGTCATACGGGTTCTGGGACTGCGGCTGCTGGGTCTCGTCCGCTGTCTGCGTGGGCAGCGCGTCGGTCTTCTGCTCGCCGACGGTCAGGGTGAGGGTCACGGTCTGGCCCTGACGGTAGACCGTCAGCTCCAGCGTATCGCCTGCGGAGGCGGCCTTCACGAGCTTGACCAGATCGTTGCTGCCGGTGATGGCTTCGCCGTTCACGGTGGTGATGATGTCACTTTCCTGCAGACCGGCTTCTGCGGCCGGGCCGTTTTCCGTCACGGAGCGGACAGCCGCGCCCTGCGGCAGGCCGTAGCTCTGGCTTTCGGCGGAGACGTCGGAGACGGTCACGCCGATGTAGGGCTTGACGATATAGCCGTTGGTGATGATCGACTCAAAGATCGAGCGGACCTGGTCGATCGGGATGGCGAAGCCGATGTTGTCGATCGAGGCCTCGGAAGAGGCGCTCGAGGAGGAATACTTGGCGTTGGTGATGCCGATGACCTCGCCGTAGAGGTTAAAGAGTGCGCCGCCGGAGTTGCCGGAGTTGATGGCGCAGTCGGTCTGGATGAGGTTCATGGTCGAGCCGGTGGAGAAGGTGACGGGGCGGTCCAGCGCGCTGACGACACCGGTCGTCAGGGAGAACGTCAGCTCGCCCAGCGGGTTGCCGATGGCGACGACGCTGTCGCCGACGTTCAGCGTATCCGAGTCGCCGAGCACGACGGGGGTGAGGTCGGCCGCGTCGATCTTCAGGACGGCAATGTCGTTGCTCTCGTCGTAGCCGATGAGCTGCGCGTCATAGCTCGTGCCGTCATAGGTCGTGACCTTGATGGAATCCGAGGACTCCACGACGTGGTAGTTCGTCAGGATGTAGCCGTCGGCCGTCAGGATAAAGCCGGAACCGGCCGCGGCGCCTGTGGTCTGGTAGCCGAAGTAGTTGGTGGTGATGGAGGTCGTGATGCCGACGGTGGAGTTGACGTTCTGGGCGTAGACCTCACTCGGCGTCAGCGCCTTGCTGGTGTCGATGGACGCGACCTGCAGGGCTGCGGTCTGGCGCTGGCCCTCGAGCATGACGGAAGCGTCGGACGAAGCGGAGGAGACGGAATTGGAGGCGGGCGCGGACTTCTTCTGCATCAGCGCCGCTGCGCCGAAGCCGGAGCCGCCGCCGACCAGCGCGCACGCCAGCAGCAGCGCGACGACCTTCGCGGCCTTGCCGCCCTTCTTCTTTGCTTCCGGTGCCGGAGAAGACGGCTGCTGCGGAGCGGCCTGCCAGGTCTGCTGCGCGGTCTGCTGCTGGGCCGCCTGCCAGGTCTGCTGTTCGGTCTGCTGATTTTCGACCGGGTCGGTATGGATCTCATGTTCAGGATAGAATTCTTCAGACATATCGATGATCTCCTTTTTTCGTGCAGCGGCTGCGCTGCGCGTTTGGTTCTTTGTTTTTGTGCTTTCAGCATACCGCATAATTCTGAAATCATCCTGAAAAATATGAGAACGAATTGTAAAGAAAACATGAAAGAATTTCAGCTTCCTTTCAGGAAGGAGGGATAGTATAATGGTGTTGATTCTTTCTGACGCACCTCCGGCCGCGCGAACCCCTTGGCTCCCCTTTCAGGGGCCGATTCCCCCTATCAGGGGGAAATGTCCTGAAGGGACAAAAGGGGTAGGGATGCTGGCAGCCGAAGGCTGACTGAGAGGTTGTAGCAAATTTGCAGTTGCCGGTCGCCTCCGGCGGCCCCTTCTTTTCCGTCTTGCCGGAAAAGAAGGGGGAGAAAAGGGGCGCTTGGTTACGGCTTGGTGCGTGCTGCCTCTGATTTCAGGCGAGAACCAATGTTTTAGATGTCGTTCCACTCGATACTCACTCTACGAGTTTCTGCTACGCGCCGCCTGATATGGGGGTATCGGGTTTGCAGCTAGTTGCCGTAGAACGACTGCTGTCAATAGAAGGTACGGCTGAAATTCTGATGGATGTTGCCTTCTTGCGGGGACCTTGTAGGGGCGGGGCTCTGCCCCGCCCCTACAGAGCGCACCCAAAGGCTCCCCTTCCAGGGGAGCTGGCGCCGAAGGCGACTGAGAGGTTGTCTCTTCCCGGCACGACCTCTCCGTCTCGGCTGCGCCGAGCCACCTCCCCTGGAAGGGAAGGCTTTGGAACTGCGCTTCTCTATGGCTTCCCCTTGTAGGGGAAGGCTTTCAGGAAAGATATCCATTTACCAACCCAAAGAGGACACACATATGAAGATTCTGATCGTGGAAGATGAAAAACTGCTGGCGGATTCGCTGCGGGCGATGCTGGAGGGGAAGGGATTTACCGTCGAGGCGGTCTATGACGGCGAGACGGGGGCGGAGTATGCCGAGACCGGGGTGTACGATCTGCTGATTTTGGACGTGATGATGCCGGGGCTGGACGGGTATCAGGTCGCGCGGCAGGTGCGGGCCCGGCGCTGCGGGACACCGATCTTGATGCTGACGGCCCGGTCTTCGCTCGAAGACCGGATCGAGGGGCTCAACGCGGGCGCGGACTATTACCTGACGAAGCCCTTTGACACGCGGGAGCTGCTGGCGTGCATCGGCGCGCTGCTGCGGCGGCAGGGCGCGGAGGTGAACGAGCTCTCCTACGGCAACACGGCACTCGACCTGTCCTCCGGCACGCTGGTGTGCGGTGAAAAACAGCTGCGGCTGTCGGCGCGCGAGTTTGACGTGATGCGGTATCTGCTGCAGATGAAGGGACAGAATGTCTCCAAGGAGGCCATTCTCGCCCGCGTCTGGGGCTTTGACTCGAACGCGGTGGAAAACCACGTGGAGGTCTACGTCGGCTTCCTGCGCAAGAAGCTCAAGGCCATCGGCTCGAACGTGCACATCGAGGCTGCGCGGCGGCTGGGCTATCATCTGGAGGTGGAGGGAGCATGATCCGGAAGCTTCGCATCAAGATCGTTCTTGTGATCGTGCTGGTCGCCGCGGTGATGCTGGGCGTGATCTTCGGGATGTCCTATACGATGACCCGTCAGGATCTGCGCGCGCAGTCGCTCAGCATGATGCAGGCCATCGCGGCCAACCCCTTTGAGCCCATCCCGCCCGGGCAGTCGCGGCAGGTGCGTCTGCCGTATTTCGTGCTGCGGACCGACGCGTTCGGCAATCTCGTGGCGATCGGCTCGACCGACTATGACCTGACCGACCGCAGCTTTCTGCGCGCCGTCGCCGCGGCCGCTTCTGCGTCCGAGGCGGACATCGGCGAGATCCCGGCCTACCATCTGCGCTTCTGCCGCGTGGACGGCAGCGTGATCTTCGCCGATATCTCCAGCGAGCAGCAGACGCTGCAGGGGCTCGTCCGCAGCAGCCTGCTGATCGGCGGCGGGAGTCTGCTGGCGCTGATCGGGCTGGCGATTTTGCTGGCGCGCTGGGCCGTCCGCCCGGTGGAGACGGCCTGGCGGCAGCAGAAGCAGTTCGTCGCCGACGCCTCGCACGAGCTCAAGACCCCGCTGACCGTCATCCTCACCAACACCGAGCTGCTGCAGAGCCCGGACTACGACGAGGCGCAGAAGCAGCAGTTCACCGACGGCATCCGCACCATGGCGCAGCAGATGCGCGCGCTGGTCGAGCGGCTGCTGGAGCTGGCGCGGGCGGAAAACGCCCGGCCGCAGGCCGCGTTTGCCCCCGCCTGCCTCAGCGAGGTCGCCGAGACCTCGGCGCTGCTGTTTGAGGCCGCGCTCTATGAGCGCGGGCTGACGCTCGAGACGCAGGTGGAGCCGGAGCTGACGGTAAGCGGCGACGAGCGGCAGCTCGGCCAGCTCGTGGAGATCCTGCTCGACAACGCCCGCAAATACGCCTCCGGCGGCACCGTCCGACTGCAGCTGCAGCGCAGCGGGCGGCACAGCTGCCATCTTTCGCTCGAAAACGAGGGCCCGGCCCTCTCGCCGCAGCAGCTGCAGGAGATCTTCAAGCGCTTCACCCGCGCCGACCCGGCCCGGACGCGCAGCGGGAGCTTCGGTCTGGGGCTCGCCATCGCGCAGGTGATCGTACAGGCGCATCACGGGAAGATCTGGGCCGAGAGCCGGGACGGATGCAACACGTTCCACGTGGAGCTGCCGCTGCGGACCGGCCGCGAAAAACACCAAGAAACGAGTGAAAAGGGTATATGATTTTGTGCAGAGCGACAAGGGCCCCTGCATTGCAAAACGGCGCAAAAATTGGTATATTAGAATTGATATAAAACAGCAGCGGAGGTATCGGCATGAACACACAGCATTTACAGTATATTATTGAGATCGAACGCACTCGGTCGATCTCGCAGGCCGCGGAGAACCTGTTTATCGGCCAGCCGAACCTCAGCCGCATCCTGCACGACGTGGAGCAGATGCTGGGCTTCCGCATCTTTGAGCGCTCGACCCGCGGCGTCCGGCCGACGACGCGCGGCACGATCTTCCTGCAGCACGCCAAGTCCATCCTGCGCGAGACCGAGGCCATCGAGGCGCTGGGGCCCAAGCGGGCCGTGGCGAACCGGCTGCGCGTGTGCATCCCCCGCTCGGCCGCCATGCTGGATCTGACCGCGCAGTATCTCGCGGGTCTGCCGCAGGCGGAGCCGGTCGACGCGGTCATCCGCGAGTGTCACGCGCGCATCGCGCTCGAGACGCTCGCCAGCGGCGAGACTGAGATCGGCGTCATCCGCTTCCGCTCGGAATACCGCGACTATTTTGACGAGCAGACCAGCGCCCGGGGCCTGAGCTTCGAGCTTCTGAGCAAGTACCACTATCTGGTCACGCTGAACCAGTCGCACCCGCTGGCGGGGCGGAAATCCGTCATGCGCGCGGAGCTGGACGGGCTGCCGGAGATCGTCCACGGCGACATGTTCCGCGTGCAGGGCAAGCCCGAGGAGCTTGTCCGCCGGAAGATCTACTGCGTCGACCGGCTGGCGCAGATGACGCTGCTGGAGAAGATCCCGAACTCCTACATGCTCGCCCCGGCCATCCCGGAGCACTGCATCCAGCGCTGGAATCTCGTGCAGCTGCCCTGCAGCGACAACCAGAGCCTCTACCTCAACGCGCTGGTATATCACAAACAATATGCAATGAGCGAAATCGAGGCCGGATTTGTTCAGTTTGTCCGGGATCACAAGGCGTCTGTCTGACATTGCAGGCAGGATCCTCCTGGATTTTTCATATCAAAAAGCACATACCCTTCCGTAAAAAAGCATTGGTACTTTTCATCCGATACCGATATAATTTTATCGTAACCGATAAAATTATATCGGTATATTTTGTTCGAATCCGAAATCAATTTTGCATAGGGGGATTATGCGTTATGAGTAAGATCACTGTTATCGGCGCAGGCAGCGTCGGCTCCACAATCGCAAACGACCTGATGATCCAGGGTACCGCGTCCGAGATCGTCCTGATCGACGTCAACAAGCAGAAGGCATTCGGCGAGGCGATGGACATTTATCAGGGCGCGCCGTTCTGTTCCCCGACGATTGTCCGCTCCGGCGACTATGACGCCGCGGCGGGCTCCGACATCGTCATCATCACCTCGGGTCTTCCCCGCAAGGCCGGGCAGAGCCGGCTGGAGCTGGCGCAGGCCAACATCAACATCCTCAAGGACATCACCCCGCAGATCACCGCCGCCGCGCCGGACGCGATCTATATCATCGTCTCCAACCCGGTCGACGTGCTGACCTATGTGTTCCACAAGATCTCCGGCGTTCCCGAGAGCCACATCATCGGCTCCGGCACGATCCTGGACACCAGCCGCCTGCAGTCGACGCTGGCCAAGCGCTTCTGCATCAGCCCGAAGAATGTACACGCGCACGTCTACGGCGAGCACGGCGACTCCTCCTTCGTGCCCTGGAGCCTCGTCCACATCGCCAACAACCACATCGACTCCTACAAGGCGCATTCGCCCGACCATGACCGCATCAAGTGGAACCAGGATTACGAGGAGATCGAGCAGTTCGTCAAGACCTCCGGCGCGCAGGTCATCAAGAACAAGGGCGCGACGTTCTACGCCGTCGCCATGTCGGTCTGCCATCTGTGCAAGTGCGTGCAGAGTACCGCCGGGACCGCGCTGACCGTCTCGACGATGATGCACGGCGAATACGGCGTGTCCGACGTCTGCCTGTCTACGCTCGCGCTGGTCGACAACCAGGGCGTGCGCGGCAAGATTCTGAACCAGCTGACCGACGGCGAGATCGACAAGCTGCGCGCGAGCGCCGAAAAGCTGAAGGCCGTCATCCGCCAGGTCGAGATCTGAACACAAAATTTATAATAAACAAAGAGGAGAACGCGCTTATGGAATACCGCATGGAGCACGACTCGATGGGCGAGGTCCGGGTCCCGGCCGACAAATACTGGGGCGCACAGACCGAGCGCAGCCACAACAACTTCCCGATCGGCGTCGGCATTGAGACGATGCCGGCTGAGATCGTCCACGCATTTGGCATTCTGAAGAAGGCCGCGGCGCGGGCCAACCGCGCTCTGCGCCCGGAAAAGATGACCGCGGAAAAGCTTTCCGCCATCGAGCAGGCCGCCGACGAGGTCATCTCCGGCAAGCTGCTGGACAACTTCCCGCTGGTCGTCTGGCAGACCGGCTCCGGCACGCAGTCCAACATGAACAGCAACGAGGTCATCGCCAACCGCGGCAACGAGATCGCGGGCAAAAAGCTCCTGCACCCGAACGACGACATCAACATGTCCCAGTCGTCCAACGACACCTTCCCGACCGCGATGCACATCGCGGCCGTCTGCGCGATCGAGGACAAGGTCATCCCCGCCATCGACACGCTGACGGCGACGTTCCGCCGGCTGGAGGCGGAGCACGAGGGCGTGGTAAAGTCCGGCCGCACCCATCTGCAGGACGCGACGCCCATCTCCTTCCCGCAGGAGATCTCCGGCTGGAGAACGAGCCTGGAGCGCGACCGCGAGATGCTGCTGCTGGCCGTAAAGCCCCTCAAGGAGCTCGCCCTCGGCGGCACGGCCGTCGGCACCGGCCTCAACACGCCCAAGGGCTTCGACACGACCGTCGCAGCCGAGATCGCGGCGCTCACCGGCAAGGATTTCTGCACCGCGCAGAACAAATTCCACGCGCTGACCAGCAAGGACGAGATCGTCTTTGCCCACGGCGCGCTGAAGGCGCTGGCCGCCGACATGATGAAGATCGCCAACGACGTGCGCTGGCTGGCCTCCGGCCCGCGCGACGGTCTCGGCGAGATCTTCATCCCCGAAAACGAGCCCGGCTCGTCCATCATGCCCGGCAAGGTCAATCCGACCCAGTGCGAGGCCGTGACGATGGTCGCCGTGCAGGTCATGGGCAACGACGTGGCCGTGTCGATGGCCGCTTCGCAGGGCAATTTTGAGCTGAACGTCTTCATGCCGGTCTGCATCTATAACTTCCTGCAGTCCGCGCGGCTGCTGGCCGAGTCCATCGTCTCGTTCAACGACCGCTGTGCCGTCGGGATCCGCGCCAACCGCGAGAAGATGGAGCACAATCTCCACAACTCCCTGATGCTCGTCACGGCGCTGAACCCGTACATCGGCTACGAAAACGCGGCCAAGACCGCCAAAAAGGCATACAAGGAAAACATCTCTCTCAAGGAAGCCTGCGTCAGCCTCGGCTTTTTGACGGCCGAGCGCTTCGACGAGGTGTTCCACCCGGAGAACATGATCTGATGGGGTGGTAAGATGAATTACAGCTATTTCCCCGGCTGCACGCTCAAAACCAAGGGCGCGCAGCTGGATAAGGCCGGGCGGCTCGCCGCGGAAAAGCTCGGCTTTTCGCTGTGCGAGATCCCGGAATGGCAGTGCTGCGGCGCGGTCTATCCGCAATCAAACGATGAGATCGCCACGCGGCTTGCCTCCGTCCGCGCGCTGATGGCGGCCCGCGACGCGGGCCAGCCGCTGGTGTCGCTGTGCTCCGCCTGCCACCACGTTCTAAAGCGCGTGAACGGCGACATGCAGCACAATGACGAGATCCGCACGAAGGTCAACAACTACTTAAAACCCGAGACGCCCTACGCCGGCGAGACGAAGGTTCTGCACTATCTCGAGGTCCTGCGCGACGAGATCGGCTGGGACAATGTCCGCAAGGCCGTTGTGAAGCCTCTCACGGGCCGGAAGATCGGCGCGTATTACGGCTGCATGCTCCTGCGTCCGAGCCGCGAGATGCAGTTTGACGACCCGGAGAACCCGAAAATGCTCGAGGACTTCATCCGCGCCATCGGCGCCGAGCCCGTCGTCTACGCGCAGCGCAACGAATGCTGCGGCGGCTATATGGCCGTGGAAAACAAGGCCTACGCCGCCAAGCAGGCGCAGAAGATCATGGACAACGCAAGCGCGCAGGGCGCGGAGCTGCTGATCACGGCATGTCCGCTGTGCAGCTATAATCTGCTGCACAACACGGACGGCAGGCTCCCGGTCGTCTACTTCACAGAACTGCTGGCCGAAGCGCTCGGCTGCGGGGAGGAGAACGCATGAACAACCAGAACATGATCGACACCGTCACCCGCATCTCCGGCGTGAACCCCAGAAAGTGCATGCGCTGCGGCAAATGCTCGGCAAGCTGCCCGGCGTACGACGAGATGGAATACCATCCGCACCAGTTCGTCTCCATGGTCGAAAACGGGCGGATCGAGGAGCTTTTAAGCTCCAAAGGCATCTACACCTGCCTGAGCTGCTTTGCCTGCGTCGAGCGCTGTCCCAGAAACGTCGAGCCCGCGAAGCTCATCGAGGCCGTGCGCAATGCAGTCGAACGCCAGCAGGGCATGGACCATCTGAAGCCCGAGCGCATCCCGGAAATTCTCGACGGGGAGCTGCCGCAGCAGGCCATTGCCGCGGCGTTCCGCAAATATAAAAAGTAAGGAGGGAACACAATGCAGAGGATCGGCGTCTTCGTATGCTGGTGCGGCAGCAACATTGCCGCGACCGTCGACGTGGAAAGAGTCTCGCAGGCGCTTGCAAAAGAGCCGGGCGTTGTTTTCTCCACCAATTATCAGTACATGTGTTCCCAGACCGGCCAGCAGATGATCCAGGAGAAGATCCACGAATACGGGCTGACCGGCGTAGTCATCTGTTCGTGCTCCCCCAGAATGCACGAGCAGACGTTCCGCAAGACCTGTGAAAAAGCAGGTCTCAACCCCTATATGGTCGAGATCGCCAACATCCGCGAGCAGTGCTCCTGGATCCACAAGGATAAGGAAGCGGGCACGGAAAAGGCCATCATCCTCGGCCGGGCCGCCATCGCCAAGGTACATCTGAACGCGCCGCTGACCGCGGGCTCCAGTCCCGTGACCAAGCGGGCGCTCGTCATCGGCGGCGGCATCGCGGGCATCCAGACGGCGCTCGACATCGCCGAGGCCGGATTTGAGGTCGATATCGTGGAAAAGCAGCCGACCATCGGCGGCAAGATGACCCAGATCGACAAGACTTTCCCGACGCTCGACTGCGCCGCGTGCATCCTGACCCCGAAGATGGTCGACTGCGCGCAGAACGAGAAGATCCACATCTATTCCTACTCCGAGATCGAATCCGTGGGCGGCTTCGTCGGCAACTTCCACGTGAAGATCCGCCGCAAAGCGCGCTTCGTCAAGGAAGACGTCTGCACCGGCTGCGGACTTTGCACCGAGAAGTGCCCGCAGAAGAAGGTCCCGAACGAATTCAACCTCGGCATGGACAACCGCCGCGCCATCTATATCCCCTTCGCACAGGCCGTGCCGAAGGTCGCGACCATCGACCCGAACTACTGCAACATGCTCAAAAACGGCAAGTGCGGTGTGTGCGCAAAGGTCTGTTCCGCCGGCGCGATCGACTACAAGCAGACCGACACCTTCATCGAGCAGGAATACGGCGCCATCGTCGCCGCGACGGGCTTCAACCCCATCGACCTTTCCAAATTCGATGAATTCGCCTACAGCCAGAGCCCGGACGTCGTCTCGAGCCTGGAATTTGAGCGCCTCATGAACGCCGCGGGCCCGACGAGCGGCACGCTCCTGCGCCCGTCCGACGGCACACACCCGAAGACCATCGTCTTCGTCCAGTGCGTCGGCTCCCGCTGTGACGGCGTGGAGAAGGGCAAGCCCTACTGCTCCAAGATCTGCTGCATGTACACGGCGAAGCACGCCATGCTCTGCCGCGAAAAATACCCGGACACCGACGTGTACGTCTTCTACATCGACGTCCGGACCCCCGGCAAAAACTTTGACGAGTTCTACCGCCGCGCCGTCGAGCAGTACGGCGTGCATTACATCAAGGGCATGGTCGGCAAGGTCACGCCGGAGGCCGGCAAGCTCAAGGTGCAGGCCTCCGACCTGCTTGAGAACCGGCAGCTGCACATCGACGCCGACATGGTCGTCCTCGCGGCCGCCATCGAGCCTGACAAGTCCGCCCGGCCGCTCGCTACGATGCTGACGGCCTCCATGGACACCAACGACTTTTTCACCGAGGCCCATCCGAAGCTCCGCCCGGTCGAAAGCCCGACGGCAGGCGTGTTCCTGTCCGGCATGTGCCAGGGGCCGAAGGATATCCCCGAGACGGTCGCGCAGGCGTCCGCCGCGGCGGCGAAGGTCATCGGCCTTCTGTGCAAGGACAGCCTGACCTGCAACCCGTGCGTGGCGCAGCCGGATGAGCTGATGTGCAACGGCTGCTCCAACTGTGAAAAGGTCTGCCCCTACGGCGCGATCACGTACATTGACAAGGAATTCCGGGGCCCGAACCGCACGACGCTCGTGCGGCGCGTGGCGCAGGTCAACCCGGCGGTCTGTCAGGGCTGCGGCGCGTGCACCGTCGCGTGCATGTCCGGCGCGATGGACCTCAAGGGCTTCTCGAACCGGCAAATCATGGCGGAGGTGGATGCGATATGCAGGTAAACGGAACGTGGACGCCCACGATCGTGGCGTTCTGCTGCAACTGGTGCTCCTACGCGGGCGCCGATCTGTCCGGCACGAACCGGCTGAGCTATCCGGCCAATGTGAAGATCATCCGCATCCCCTGCTCGTGCAGGCTGAACCCGATGTTCATCCTCCGCGCGTTCCAGCGAGGGGCGGACGGCGTGATCCTCTGCGGCTGCCACCCCGGCGACTGCCACTACACCACCGGCAACTACTATGCCCGCCGCCGCATGACGCTGCTGTTCTCCATGCTGGACTTCCTCGGCATCGAGCGCGAGCGCACGCGGGTCGAGTGGGTCTCGGCGGCCGAGGGCGCGAAATTCGCCAAGACCATGAATGAATTTGCCGAGACCATCACGAAGCTCGGCGAGAACCGCAGACTGGAGGATCTGAGATGCAAGGAGTAAAAGAAAAAGCCATCCAGCTGCTAAAGGATCAGACCGTTGACCGCGTCATCGGCTGGCGCGCGGGCGAGTTCTTCTACGATCTGACCCCCTCGACGTTCACGAGCGCGGAGGATGTGGAGCAGGACTTCGTCTGGAGCGTCTTCTCGGGCGCGAATCTGTCCAAATACCTGATCGCGGAATCGCGCAAGGGCGGCAAGGCCGCCGTGTTCCTCAAGCCGTGCGACAGCTATTCCTTCGTCCAGCTTCTGAAGGAACACCGCATCCTGCGTGAGAATGTCTATGCCGTCGGCGTGCAGTGCGACGGCATGTGCGACATGGAGGCCATCAAGGCCCTGGGCGCCGCCGGTGTGACCGCCGTCACGGAAGACGGCGAAGAGCTGAAGCTCGCCACCATCTACGGCGACGAGACCGTCAGGAAAACCGACGCGCTGCTGCTCAAGTGCAGGACCTGCAAGAGCAAAAAGATCGTCTGCTTCGACGAGCTGCTCGGCGAACAGGGCGAGGAGGATCCGGACTGCGGCCGCTTTGACGAGGTCGCAAAGCTCGAGGCGATGACGCCGGAGGAGCGCTACGCATTCTGGCGCGGCGAGCTCTCGCGCTGCATCCGCTGCAACGCGTGCCGCAACGTATGCCCGGCGTGCTCGTGCGAAAAATGCGTGTTTGACAACCACGATTCCGGCTTTGAAAACAAGGCCATCGCCGATTCCTTTGAGGAAAACATGTTCCACGTCATCCGTGCGTTCCACGTCGTCTCCCGCTGCACCGACTGCGGCGAATGCTCGCGCGTCTGTCCGCAGCATATCCCGCTGCACTTGCTCAACCGCAAGTTCATCAAGGACATCAACGAGCTCTACGGCGAATATCAGGCCGGCGCGGATTTTGATTCCCGCCCGCCGCTCATGGACTTCCGCAAGGACGACTGTGAGCCGTCCGTCGTGTATGAACGGGGAGGTGCGCAATGAAACAGCTTTTGCTTTCGAAGCTTCCCGCTCTGTTCGCCGCGCTAGCGGCGGAGCAGAAGCTCTATATCCCCGCGGACGACGCAGCCGGTCAAGCGAATTTCACGCTCTGGCGCGAAGGGCTGCAGCTGACGAAAAAGCTCAATACCGTCCGCTCGGCCAAGGATCTGTTCTTCCCGCAGGTAGAAAACCTCGTCGGCTTCCGCGTGACGGGCAAGCAGCTCGATCTCGTTGAGACGCGCGACCCGGCGGAGCCCTTCGTTCTCTTTGGCGTGCGCGCGTGCGACGCAAGGAGCTTTGCGATCCTCGACCGCGTCTTCCTCTCCGAGCCGCAGGACACCTATTACGCCGCGCGCCGCGCGCACGGCACCGTCGTGACCCTGGCCTGCACCCGTCCGGAGGAGACCTGCTTCTGTCAGGCCTTCGGCGTCGATCCGGCGCAGCCGCAGGGCGACGTCAGCTGCTGGATGGACGCAGCGGCGCTCTACTGGCAGGCCAACACGGAAAAGGGCGAGGCGCTGACCGCGAAGCTCTCCATGCTCGAAGACACCGACGACGAAGCCGTCAAAGCCCAGCAGGCGCAGACGCGCGCGATCCTCAAAAAGCTGCCGCTGGCAAGCCTCGATCTGTCCGCCGTCGGCGCGGGGAAGACGAAAGTGCTCTTTGACCGGCCGGAATGGAAGCAGCTCTCGGAAAGCTGCCTCGGCTGCGGCACGTGCACCTTCGTCTGCCCGACCTGCCAGTGCTACGACATCAAGGAATTCGACTCCGGCAAGCTCGTCCGCCGCTTCCGCTGCTGGGACAGCTGCATGTACTCGGACTTCACCAAGATGTCCGCCGGTCAGCCGCGCCCGACCCAGCTCGAGCGCTTCCGCCAGCGTTTTATGCACAAGCTGGTCTATTTCCCGGATAACAACGACGGGATCTTCGGCTGCGTCGGCTGCGGCCGGTGCCTGGCGAAGTGCCCGATCCACATGAACATCGTCAAAGTCGTCAAAACGCTTGGGGAGGAAACAACATGAGACCTGATCCGCTGATCCCCAATCTCGCCGTCGTCACGGATATCCGCGTCGACACGCCCGACGTCAAGACCTTCCGCGTGGTCGGCCTCGACGGCAAAAAGCCCTTCGTCCACATCCCCGGCCAGTGCGCCATGCTCTCCGTGCCGGGCGTCGGCGAGGCGCTGTTCTCCATCACGTCCAGCCCGACGCTGGAGGAATATGTGGAGTTCTCCATCAAAAAATGCGGCTGCGTGACCGAATGGCTCCACGCCATGGAGCCCGGCCAGCAGATCACCGTCCGCGGCCCCTACGGCAACGGCTTCCCGGTCGACACCGCCTTTGCGGGCAAGGACCTGCTGTTCATCGCGGGCGGCATCGGTCTTGCCCCGCTGCACTCGGTCATCAACTACTGCCGCCACTACCGTGACCGCTACGGAAAGATCGACATCGTCTACGGCTCGCGCTCGAAAGAGGATCTGGTCGACTTCCCGGAGATCGAGAACGTCTGGTGCCAGGAGGACGGCATCAACGTCCATCTCACCATCGACCGCGAGCAGCCGGAGTGGGACGGGCACGTCGGCTTCGTGCCGAACTACGTCAAGGAGCTCGGCTTCACGACCGACAAGACCGTCGTCATGTGCGGCCCTCCCATCATGATCAAGTTTACCCTTGCGGGTCTCATGGAGCTGGGCTTCGCCCGCGAGCAGGTCTATACCACGATGGAGCTCAAGATGAAATGCGGCCTCGGCAAATGCGGCCGCTGCAACATCGGCGACAAATACGTCTGCAAGGACGGCCCGGTGTTCCGCTTCGATCAGCTCGACGAGCTGCCGAATGAGTATTAAAGGAGAACAGGTATGGAAAATATGGTGACGGTTTTCCTGTTCGGCAAGAAATATGAGGTGCCGGACAGTCTGACCATCATGGAAGCGATGGAGTATTCCGGCTATCAGCTTGTGCGCGGCTGCGGCTGCCGCAACGGCTTCTGCGGCGCGTGCGCGACGATCTACCGCATCGCGGGCGACCGGGAGCTGAAGGCCTGCCTCGCGTGCTCGACGCGCGTGGAAAACAACATGTACGTGGCGACGCTCCCGTTCTTCCCGCTGGTCAAGGAAGTCTACGACATGGAGAAGCTGAAGCCCACGCAGACGGTCATGATGCAGCTGTACCCCGAGATCTATGCCTGCGTCGGCTGCAACGCCTGCACGAAGGCCTGCACCCAGGGGCTGAACGTCATGCAGTACATCGCCTACGCCCAGCGCGGCGAGTTTGACAAGTGCGCCGAGGAGTCGTTTGACTGTGTGATGTGCGGCGTCTGCTCGTCCCGCTGTCCCGCCGGGATCTCCCACCCGCAGGTGGCGATGCTGGCCCGCCGTCTGAACGGCAAATATATCGCCCCGCACTGCGAGCATCTCGACGCGCGCGTGCAGGAGGTCAAGGACGGCAAATTTGAGGCGCTTATCGAGAGCCTGATGGAAAAACCGCTCGACGCGATCAAAGAGCTCTACAACCACCGCGAGATCGAGAAGTAAGGAGGACGCATATCATGTATCAGGATTCCAACATGCTCGCCTCCATCCGCAAGGTGGAAGCAGCCCGCGAAGAAAACATCAAGCTGGACCCCCGCCGCATGACCGCGGACGAAAAGGACGCGCTGCTCAGGAAATTCCATCCCGACTACCGCACCGAGCAGTTCACCGAGCTGCGCTTCGGCCCCAACAAGGGCCAGAAGGTCCCGCTGGAGCTGGCCGACCTGCTCGAGGGTGAATCGCGCGTCCTGCACGAGCAGTTTGACCTCACGAAGCCCGATTACGAGACCGACGTTCTCATCATCGGCGGCGGCGGCGCAGGCTGCTCGGCTGCCATCGAGGCCGACAAGGCCGGTGCGAAGGTCATGGTCGTCACGAAGCTCCGCATGGGCGACGCCAACACCATGATGGCCGAGGGCGGCATCCAGGCCGCCGACAAGCCCAACGACTCCCCTGCCCAGCATTTCCTCGACGCCTACGGCGGCGGCCATTTTGCCGCGCAGAAGGATCTTCTGTACAAGCTCGTCATGGACGCGCCGGAGGCCATCCAGTGGCTGTCCGGGCTCGGCGTGGAATTTGACAAGGCGCCGGACGGCACCATGATCACGACCCACGGCGGCGGCACCTCCCGCAAGCGCATGCACGCGGCCAAGGACTATTCCGGCGCCGAGATCATGCGCACGCTGCGCGACGAGGTCCTCAACCGCGGCATCCCCGTCGTCGACTTCACCTCCGCCATCGAGCTCATCAAGGACGAAAACGGCCATTGCGCCGGTGCGATCCTTCTGAACATGGAGACGAAGGAGCTGCTGGTCGCGAAGGCGAAGACCGTCATCCTCGCCACCGGCGGCGCGGGGCGGCTGCACTATCAGGGCTTCCCCACCTCCAACCACTACGGCGCGACGGCCGACGGTCTTGTCCTCGGCTACCGCGCGGGCGCGAAGCTCCTGTATCCGGATACACTGCAGTATCATCCCACGGGCGCGGCCTACCCCGCGCAGATCTACGGCGCGCTGGTCACGGAGAAGGTCCGCTCTGTCGGCGCGATGCTCGTGAACGCGGACGGCGAGGTCTTTATGAACCCGCTCGAGACGCGCGACGTGGCCGCGGCCTCCATCATCCGCGAGTGCACCGAGCGCGGCAAGGGCGTCAGGACCCCGGCCGGGCAGGCCGTCTGGCTCGACACGCCGATGATCGAGCTGAAAAACGGCAAGGGCACGATCGAAAAGCGGATCCCGGCCATGATGCGCATGTTTGCCAAGCACGGCATCGACATCCGCACCGAGCCGATCCTCGTCTACCCGACGCTCCACTACCAGAACGGCGGTCTGCACATCACCCCCGACGGCCAGACCGACGTGGAGAACCTGTTTGCGGCAGGCGAGGTCGTCGGCGGCATCCACGGGCGCAACCGCCTGATGGGCAACAGCCTGCTCGACGTGATCGTCTTCGGCCGCAACGCGGGCCAGCACGCCGCCGAGAAAGCGAAGTCCGTCACCGTCGGCGCGCTGACGCTCAGCCATGTGGCCGCGTTTGAAGCAGAAAAGCAGCAGGCGGGCGTATCGGACCATCGTCCCTCGCCGCAGATGCTGCCCGACTATGCAAGAAAGATCCATCCTGTCAAATAAACCGAAGAAGCGCTGCATCTCCCCCGATGCAGCGCTTCCCGGGAGAAAATAAGAGGAGAAAAAAGATGACTGCTTCCATCAACGCTGCGAATTTCCTGATGCTCTCCGTCTTCGGGATCGCCGCGGTCGGCTATCTGCTCGGGCGGATCACCATCAAGGGGATCAGCCTCGGCACGGCCGGCGTCTTTGTCATCGCGCTGGTCTACGGCGCGTTTTTCGGCACACGCTTCAATTCCCGCTTCGTCATCGAAGAGATCAACTACGCCTCGCAGGCGCTGAAGATCATCGAAAACCTGGGCCTCGTGTTCTTCGTGACCTCGGTCGGCTTTATCGCCGGGCCGAACTTCTTCAAGAACATGAAGCACAACTTCAAGTCCTACGTGCTGCTGGGCGTGGTGATCATCCTCTCCGGCGGCCTCACCGCGATCTTGTGCCTGCTCGTCGGCCGGGCCATCGAGTCCGGGCAGCCGGGCTATGACCCGGGTCAGCTGACGGCCATGATCTCCGGCCTGCTCGCCGGCTCGCTGACCTCGACCCCGGCGTTTTCCGCCACGAAGGAGGCCGTCGCCGCCCAGTATCAGGACGCGGTCACGGTCGGCTACGGCATCGCGTATCTCTTCGGCGTCATCGGCGTCGTGCTGTTCGTGCAGCTGATGCCGCGCGTCGTGCACGCGGATCTGGACGAGGAACGCCGCAAGATCACCCATGTGGAGACCGGCGACGTCGCCAAGTTCAAGGGAAAGCTGCTGGAGTTCGACGATTTCGGCTTCACGCCCTTCGCCATCGCGGCGGTGTTCGGCATTCTGCTGGGCTCGGTGAAGTTTTTCAATTTCTTCTCGCTCACCACGACGGGCGGCGCGCTGCTGGTCTCGCTGGTGTTCGGCCACTTCGGCCACTTCGGCCGGGCCGACCTTATGCCGAGCAAGAAGGTCCTGGAGACCTTCCGGGAGCTTGGTCTGATGGTCTTCCTGATCGGCGCGGGCGTCTCGGGCGGCATGAGCTTCGTGCGGTATTTCAAGCCCATCTACTTCGTCTACGGCATTTTCATGACACTTCTGCCGATGGTCATGGGCTATGTCGTCGCCAAGCATGTGCTGAAGATGAACCTGCTGAACATCCTCGGCTCCATCACCGGCGGCATGACCTCCACCCCCGCCCTCGGCACCCTCATCCACGTGGCGGGCACGAGCAACGTCGCCTCCGCCTACGCCGCGACCTACCCCATCGCGCTGATCGCGGTGGTGCTGGTCTCGCAGCTGATCGTCCGGCTGTTCTGAGCCTCCGGCAAATCAAAGCGCTCCCGATGCATCTGCAGCGGGAGCGCTTTGGTTTATTCTGCTTTTACCGGGGCAGACCGGCTCTTTCCATCGCATCGTGCAGCGACAGGCGGATGTGGCCGTCGCGGCCGGTGACGGTCTCGGCCTCCAGCATGGAGCGGATGATACTCTCCTCCACCGTCTCGGTCGCGGCGCGGAAGATGGGCCGGAACGCTTCGTCGTTGAGATAGACGCCGCTGTGAAAGATCTGCCCCGCCTGGATGCGGTTGGCCGTGGAGAAGGCGAGCACGATCTCGCCGCTGCCGTGCTCGGTGACCGCGCCGGTGCGCGCAAGGCCGCTCTGGGCCCGCCGGGCCACCCGGGACAGCTGCCGCGAAGACAGCGGCGCGTCCGTCGCCAGGACCATGATGCACGAGCCCTTGGCGTCCTCCGGCTCCGCCGCAAGCTTTTTCCCGATCCTCTCGCCCGCGATCGTCAGGTCGATGAGCGAGCCGAAATTCGTCATTGCCAGCGCGCCGAGCGTATAGGTCTGCCCGCCGATCTCAAACACGCGGGAGGCGGAGCCGATGCCGCCCTTGAGATGATAGCAGCTCATCCCCCGCCCCGCGCCGACCGCGCCGAGGGCAAAGGCCGTATCCGCGGCGTCCAGCGCGGCGAACACATGGTCCTCCGTGACGTGCAGGCCCCGGATGTCGTTCAGATAGCCGTCGTTGCACTCGAGAATGACGGGGTTGACAGTGCTTTCGGCGCGGCCGATCTGGTCGTTGCGCGCGAGCATATAGCGCACGCAGGCCGTAAAGGCCGTGCCGACCGAGAGCGTATTGGTCAGGATCAGCGGCGTCTCGAGATACCCGAGCTCCTGTACCTGCACGAGCCCCGCGCTCTTGCCGAAGCCGTTGATCACGTGGACCGCGGCGGGGCAGCGGTCATGGAACAGATCTCCCTGGTGCGGCAGCAGGGCCGTCACGCCCGTCTGCACATCGCCATCCGCCAGCGTGCAGTGCCCGACCGTGATCCCCGCCACGTCGGTGATGAGGTTGCGTTTGCCTTTCTGCTGTATGCCGAAGCTGGTATCCATTTGTTCATCCGCCTTTCCGCGCGTTTTTCTTTCATGATACGCGCTGCGCGGCGGAATGTCAACGCCGGACGGATGCAAAAGACTGCGGCCCTGCCGGGCCGCAGCCTGTGTGTATTCATGCCAGCGTCATATCGCGGATGGCCCGGCGCAGGGGCAGGATGCGGGGCGGGGAGACGGACAGCTCGTCCACGCCCAGGCGCAGGAAGGTCTGCGTCAGACTCTCGTCCGCGGCCAGCTCGCCGCAGATGCCGACACGGCAGCCCTCCAGATGCGCATTGCGCACCGTTTCCTCGATCGCGCGCAGCACAGCGGGGTGATGCGGGTCGCAGAACGGCGCGAGCGCCGGATTCTGCCGGTCCATGGCCAGCAGGTACTGTGTCAGGTCGTTCGTGCCGATGGAGAAGAAGTCGACCTCCCGCGCCAGCTCCCGGCTCATAAAGACGGCCGCGGGCGTCTCGATCATGACGCCGGTCTGATAGCGGCCGAAGCGCTCGCCGCGGGCGCAGAGGGTATCCTCCGCGTCCCGGAGCGCGGCTTTGAGCTGCGCGAGCTCCGCCGGGCCGGTCACCATGGGGAACATGACGCCGACGTTGCCGAACGCCGACGCGCGCAGGATGGCGCACAGCTGCGTCTGCAGCAGCGCCGGACGCGTCAGGCACAGGCGGATGGCGCGCAGGCCGAGCGCCGGATTGTCCTCCGGCGGGAGGTCAAAATAGTCTGCCTTTTTATCCGCGCCGATGTCGAGCGTGCGGATGATGATCTCCCGGCCGTCCATGGCCTGCACGAGCTGCTTGTAGCTGGCAAACAGCTCGTCCTCTGTCGGGCAGCTGCTGCGGCCGAGATAGAGGAACTCGCTCCGGAGCAGACCCACGCCCTCCGCACCGCTCTGCTGCAGCAGCGGCAGATCGTCCGTCCCGGCGAGATTCGCGTACAGGCGGATGGCGTGGCCGTCCTTCGTGACGCTCGGGAGCTTCGCCAGCTGCTGCAGCGCCTCGCGCTGCGCCTGCCGCGCGCGAATCCCGGCTTCCGCCGCACGAAGCTGATCTTCATCCGGGTCGAGGATCAGTGTGCCCTCGTCCCCGTTCAAAATTGCCGTCCGCCCCTGCAGCTGCGCGTCCACCGGCAGCTGCGACACCGCTGGGACGCCCAGCGTGCGCGCGAGAATGCCGGTATGCGAGTTGGCCGCGCCCCGCGCCGTCAGGAAGCCCTGCACGAATGCGCGCGGGAACTGCACGGTCTGGCTGGGCGTGAGCTCCTCGGCGGCAATGAGGCAGGGGCCAGCCAGCGTTGTCTCCGCTTCGCCGCGCAGGATGCGGCGGATGCGCGCGGCGACATCCTGTACGTCGGCTGCCCGCTCGCGCATATAAGCGTCGTCCATGGAGGAAAACATGGCCGCGCACTGCTCCCCCGCCTGCCGGACGGCCTCGGAGGCCTCCGCGCCGCCCGCGATCGCGGCGGCGATGAGGTCCGTAAAGTCCTCGTCCTCGGCCATCAGCTGGTGGACGGAGAAGATCTCCGCCTCCGCCTCTCCAAGCTCCGCTCTGGCCTTTTCATAGAGCGCGCCGAGATCCCGGACCGCCTGCTGCTGCGCGCGCTGGAAACGCGCCAGCTCCTCCTCCGGCGTCCCAGCCTGCGCCTCCGGCGCGGCGGCGGACGTCAGCACGACGATCTTCCCCACGGCAAGGCCCTGCGAGATGGATACGCCCTTCATCTGCTGCATGGGCCCACCTCACGCGTTCGCGCGGAACTGCGCCTGCAGGTCTTCCAGCGCCCGGTCCTCATCCGGGCCGTCGATGGTGACGGTGACGGTCTGCCCCTGCTTGATGCCGAGGGCCATCACGGCCATCAGCCGCGTCAGCTGCGCAGATTTTTCCCCGCAGGCGATCGTGATGCGGCTCTCATACGCCTTTGCCGCGCGCACGAGCGCGCCGGCCGGGCGCGCGTGGAAGCCCATGGGGTCCTGGATGGTATATTGAAATTCTTTCATAGAGACTCCTTGTAAAACCCGGCCTCCCGCGCGAAGCGCGGGAGGCTGCTTGTGTTATGACAGCTTTTTCAGCTCCCGAACGTCCTGCAGCTCGTCCAGAATCTCCTCCATCGAGCTGCCTGCGATGGCGCTGACGGTCGCGGCGACCGCGCCCTCGACCAGCGGGCAGTCGGCCAGGACGAGCTTACGCTCCGGCATGGACTCGAGCACCATTTCCGCGGTCATCACCGCAGAGCCCATGTCCATGAGCACGATCACGCCGTCGTCCGAATAAATTTCGTCAATGGCGTTCGCGATTTTCTCATAGCTCGTGCCGAAGCTGCCGTCGTCCAGCCCGCCAGCAGCCCGGATGGGCACGCCGTCGGCCATCATGCCTGTCAGCTCCACGACGCCGTCAGCCAGCGTCCTGCTGTGCGAGACGATCACAAATCCGACCATGCCTTCGCCCTCATACGTGCGCCGCCGCGACCTTCAGCATCGTGGTGAACGAGGTCGCGCCCGGGTCCTGGTGGCCGAGGCTGCGCTCGCCGAGATAGCTCGCGCGGCCCTTGGTGGCGATGATGGTCTTGGTGTACTCCACACCCTGCTCCGCGGCGGCCACGGCGTCCGCGAGCGCGTCCTTCGCGCCCTTGCCCGCGTCCAGCGCGGCTTTGAACGCGTCGCGCGCGGGGATCATGGCGTCGAGCATTGTCTTTTCCCCGGCGACGGACTTGCCGCGCAGCTGCACGCCCGCGACGAACGCGTCCAGGATCGTGAGAAGATCCTGCGCGTCCAGCTCCGTCTTCCCGGCCAGCGCCTTGCCCGCCTGCATGAACGCCGTGCCGTAGAGCGGCCCGGACGCGCCGCCGACCGTCGACACGAGGGCCATACCGGCAGTCTTGAGCATGGTGCCGATGTCCTTGCCCTCCATCATCGGGCGCTTTTTCTCAACCTCGGCGAAGCCGCGGGCCAGATTGATCCCGTGGTCGCCGTCGCCGATGACGTTGTCGAGCTCGGTGAGATATAATTTTTCTTCGGTGATCTTTTCGCCGATGGCGTGTAAGATCTCCAATACCTGTTCCTGATCGATCATAGATGGGTTCTCCTTTGTTTCGGTGCTTTATGCCTTGAACGCGATGGTGTCCGCGGGCGCGTCCAGCAGGGCCTTCAGCTCGTCGTCCAGCCGCAGCAGGGAGACCGAGAAGCCCTCCATCTCCAGGGACGTCATATATTCGCCCACAAAGGTCTTATAGACCTTGATGCCCTTGGCGGCCAGCACGTCGGCGACGTGGTTGTTGATGATGAACAGCTCCATGAGCGGCGTTGCGCCGGAGGAGTTGACCATGACGGCGACCTCATGGCCGGTGTAGTCGATGTCGGCGAGGATCTTGCCCAGGATGTGATCGACGATCTCGTCGGCCGGGCGGAGCTTTTCCTTGTGGGTGCCGGGCTCGCCGTGGATGCCGATGCCGACCTCCATCTCGTCTTCGCCCAGTTCAAAGCCGGGCTTGCCCGCCGCCGGGACCGTGCACGGCCGGATGGCAACGCCCATGGTGCGCACATTGTCAATGACCTTCTGCGCCACGCGCTGCACCTCCTCGAGCTCCGCGCCCTGCTCCGCCTTCGCGCCCGCGATCTTGTGGACGAAGACCGTGCCCGCCACGCCGCGGCGGCCGACGGTATAGAGACTGCCGTCGACGGCGACGTCGTCGTCCACGACGACCTGCGCGACCTTGATATCGTCCATCTGGGCCATTTCACCGGCCATTTCAAAGTTCATAACGTCGCCGGTGTAGTTTTTGATGACCATGAGCACGCCCTTGTCCGTGGCGATGGCCTTGATGCCCTCATAGATCGGGTCCGGCGTGGGAGAGGTGAACACCGCGCCTGCGACCGCCGCGTCCAGCATGCCCGTGCCGACATAGCCGCCGTGCGCTGGTTCATGGCCGGAGCCGCCGCCGGAGATCAGCGCGACCTTCCCCTCCTTCTTCTCTGTCCGCACGACCACGTTTCCGCAGTCCAGCTTCCGTACATACTGGGGGTAGGCTTTGACCATGCCCGCGATCATCTGATCTTCCACAAGCTCGACCTGGTTGATGAATTTTTTCATAGTTTCGTCCTCCTGTCAGTTTGTTTCATACCCTTGTACCAAGTTCAGCTTACCACATTTCTTTGTGCGAATCAATCGTTTCTGCGCCGTAAAATGCGTCGTTTTTGTCTATCACGCACAATTCTTTGACAGATCCTGAAAATTGTACAAAGGCAGCCCCGCACAATTGCGTCTGCGCGCTTCGGCGGATCTTTTCCGCCAAGCCTGCAGTTTGAAAAGTGAGAAATACATACAGTATTCCTTCACGTTTCAAACCTTGGCTTGACGAAAAATCTCTCGCCGGATCTGCTTGCCGAATTGTGCGGTGCTGCCTAAAACCCTTTTCTTCTCCCGCAGGACTTGACCGCGGCAGTGGATTTGTTTATATTATAGAGTAATGGTACCACGCAGGGGGCGGCGGAAGTACGTTCCGCGTATTCCGCCGGCGGCGGTTTCCACACATTTCTGCTCAGGAAAGGACATGACAGCATGTACGAAATCACCTTCCAATTCGAAAACGGCGCGCAGGAGGTCCATTTCTCCGCCGCGCCCGGCAGCACCATTCTCGAGGCTGCCAAGGCGGCCAACGTCGCCATCGACGCGCCCTGCAACGGCAACGGCTCGTGCGGCAAATGCCGCGTAAAGCTCGTCTCCGGCGACGTGACCGGCATGCAGACCGGCCACATCTCCGATGCGGATTACGCCGCCGGCTGGCGGCTCGGCTGCGCGACAAAGCCCGCGGGCGACATCACCGTTCTCGTCCCCGACATCGCCTCCGCCTATCAGAGCCGGATGAAGACGGCTGACCTCTCCTCCGGCGAGGAGATCGCGATCTTCAACCAGCTGCAGGAGGATGTGCAGGCTGCCGGCGTCGACTTCACGAACGACTTTGTGCAGGCCCTGGTCGAGCTGGACGAGCCGACGCTCGACGACACCATGCCCGACACCGAGCGCCTTTCGCGCTTCGCGCAGGCCGCGTTCGACGGCTGCACGGAGGTCAAACTCACCTACCATACCGTCAAAAAGCTCGCCAAGACGCTGCGGGACGCGAATTTCAAGGTCCTCGTCTCCGGCACGCTGACGGACGGCGTGCTGACCGTGATGGACGTTTCGGAAAAGCCCGACGCGCCGCTCTACGGCTGCGCCATCGATATCGGCACGACGACCGTCACCGGCGTTCTCATGGACCTTGCCACCGGCACGCTCACGGCCAAGGCCTCGGCCGGCAACGGTCAGATCCGCTACGGCGCGGACGTCATCAACCGCATCGTCGAGCAGTCGAAGCCCGGCGGCGTCAAGCGCCTGCAGGACGCGATCCTCAAAGAGACGCTTCTGCCGCTGGTCGCGGCGATGTGCAAATCGGCGGGCGTCCCCGTCTCGCGCATTTTCCGCGTCTGCATCGCCTCCAACACCACGATGAACCATCTGCTGCTCGGCGTCGACGCCAACCCGGTGCGCATGGAGCCCTATATCCCGACATTTTTCCAGTGGCGCGGCATGACCGCCAAGGACCTCGGCTTCCCCGCGAACCCAGACGCCGAGATCCTGCTTGCCCCGAACATCGGCTCGTATGTCGGCGGCGATATCACCGCGGGCGCGTTCACGAGCCTCATCTGGGACAAGGATGAATTCTCGCTCTTCATCGACCTTGGCACCAACGGCGAGCTGGTCTTCGGCAACCGCGACTTTATGATGTCCTGCGCCTGCTCGGCCGGTCCCGCCTTTGAGGGCGGCGACATCTCCTGCGGCATGCGCGCGACTGACGGTGCGGTCGAATCCGTCAAGATCGACCGCGATACCATGGAGCCCACGCTCGGCATCGTCGGCCCGGACGGACAGAAGCCCGTCGGCATCTGCGGCTCCGGCATCATCGACGTCATCGCCGAGCTCTACCGCACGTCGATCATCTCCTCCAAGGGTCAGTTCGTGCGCGAGGGCAAGCGCGTCGCGCACGACGAGCACGGCATGGGCCGCTATATCCTCGCTACCGCCGCGGAATCCGAGACGGGCCGCGAGATCTCCATCACCGAGGTCGACATCGACTCGTTCATCCGCGCCAAGGCCGCCATTTTCTCGGCCATCAACATCATGCTCTCCAGCCTCGATATGGACGTGACGGTCCTGTCGCACGTCTACGTCGCGGGCGGCATCGGCTCGGGCATCAACATGGAAAACGCCGTGCGCATCGGCATGCTGCCGGATATCGACCGGGAGCTGTTCGAATACCTCGGCAACACGTCCCTCTCCGGCGCCTACGCCATGGCGCGGTCGGACTGTGCCGTGGACAAGGTCGACGAGCTGGCCTCCAACATGACCTATCTTGAGCTTTCCACCAATCCGCGGTATATGGACGAGTTCGTCGCGGCCTGTTTCCTGCCGCACACCAACCGGGAGCTGTTCCCGTCGAGCATTCAGGAGTAATCAGTTTATGCAGGTACAAAACAACAAGGAAGAAGTCCCCTTTGCCCACTATGAGGAGAAATTCGCCGCGCTCGACCCGGCTGAGGCGTCGAAACGCTGCGGCGTGCCGTTTGCGGACGGCCGGTTCACCGTGACGCTGCTCGGCACGAACTATGAGATCCGCTGGCCGGAATATGCCATTTCCTCGGATACGGAGGGCGCGTTTGCGCTGAAAAACCTCCCCTGCCAGACGTTTTTGCTGCGCTTTCTGCTCGAAGGCCGCGCGGCGGAGCCGTCCGGCAGCTACAAGACCTTCCGCGAGATGCCGTGGGGCGAAATGTACATCGGCCCGTACACCGGCCGGGTCCTGACGCGGGCGGCGTTCACGTTCGGCACGCGGGTGGAGAAGTTCCGCGCGGCCTGCGAAGCCATGGGTGCGCTGGCGATCGGCCACGGGGACGCGGGCTTCCAGTTCGACTTCCTCGGCGGCTACCGGATGCAGATCATGGTCTACGCCGGGGACGACGAGTTCCCGCCCAGCAGCCAGGTTTTGTACTCGGACAATTTTGAGACCGGCTTCGCCGCCGAAGATCGCGTCGTTGCCGGGGATATCCTCATCTCGGCGATCAAGGCAAAACTATAAGCATTCCGGAGCGCGCCGGCCGGTGCGCCCCGGCTCTATAAACAACAAACAGGGAGAATCACCATGGAATTCAAATACCGCGGCCTGCGGGCCAGACTCGAGCATGTGGACGTTACGGACGAGGAGGTCACCCGACAGCTGGTGCGCCTGCAGCAGCAGAGCCAGCGGCGCACCCCCGTCTTTGACCGCCCGTCGCAGAATGGCGACGAGCTGGTCCTCGATTACGCCGGCTTCGCGGACGGCCAGCAGTTTGCCGGCGGCACGGCCGAAAAGCAGACGCTGGTCCTCGGCAGCGGCACGTTCATCCCCGGCTTTGAAGAGCAGCTCGTCGGCAAGAACCCCGGCGACGACGTGACGGTCCATGTGACCTTCCCGGCCCAGTATCATGCGCCGGAGCTGGCGGGCAAGGACGCGGAATTCCGCTGCCGCATCCACGAGATCCGCACCGTTGCGCCCTACGCGCTGGATGATACCTTCGCCAAGGAGGTCGGCGAGTGTGAGACCATGGACGAGATGCGGCAGAAGATGCGCACGAGTCTGGAGGACTACTACGCCGAGCGCGCGGAGATGGAGCTGCGGGAGCGGCTGCTGCACCAGGCCGCGGCGACCATGGACTTCACGCCCGATCCTGCTGAGATCAGCAAGGCCGTCGAGGAGCAGCTCGACACCATGTCTGCCCAGCTGGCGCAGAAGAATCTGACGCTGGAGGATTACTGCAAGTTCACGAACTCGACGCTCGACCAGATGCGCGAGGACGCCCGCCCCGGCGCGGAGCAGGCCGTACGCATCAAGGCGCTCGTGCGTAAGGTCGCGCAGCTGGAGGATCTGCACGCGGCCGAGGAGGATGTGGCGCAGGCGCTCAGCGAGATCTGCCGCGCCAACCACATGACCATGGAGGAGCTGCAGCCTTACTACGACGACGCCTTTGCCGCCGCCGTGGAATACAGCATCCTGCTGGCCAAGGTCACAAAGCTCATCCGCACCAGCGCCGTTCTGGAAGACTGACCCCGTCCCAAGGCTCCCCTAGAAGGGGCCGATTCCCCCTATCAGGGGGAAATGTCCCGAAGGGACAAAAGGGGTAGG
>ERZ827492.258-NODE-258-length-54752-cov-4.030166_pt1 | contig 54752 bp, 61 predicted proteins | sample MGYA00519704_ERZ827492 | MGnify/ENA primary metagenome ERZ827492 (study PRJEB31778, sample SAMEA3449325) | human gut metagenome | biome: human gut; feature: human-associated habitat; material: faeces | place: United Kingdom | collected 2010/2012 ... | reverse complement strand
CTGCCGGTCACCGGCTTCAAGGTGAACTGCTTCCCCGTAAGCATCAAAGCGGCCTCCGCCGGCTGGGCGCGCGTGGTCGCATTCGTGGAGTAATCCTATCGCCGGAGCGCGCGGCTCCCTGGAAAGAAAGTGAGGAAATGTATGAACGCCAACACCATTTTTCTGGTTCTGTTTGTGATTTTCTGTGGTATTCTGGTCGGCTGTGGCATCGTCAGCAAGCGTTGGGTCAAGGAGTCCTCGGACTATATTCTGGCTGGACGTGAGATTTCCACCTTCATCAACATGATCGGCGTGTGTGCCATCGGCTTTGCCGGCACCACCGTAGCCCTGGCTCCCGGCTTTGCCGTACAGCTGGGCCTGACCGCTTCCTTCGCCTGGGGCAGCATCTACGGCATCTGCGGCTTGCTGCTCTTCGCCCTGCTCTTCTCCAACTTCATCCGCCGCTGCGGCGCGCAGACGCTTCCTGAGTATCTGGAGATGCGCTATGACGGCAAGGTCCGCTCCGTAGTGGCCATCACCTCCGTGGTCGGCATGTCCGGCATCCTGGCCAACAACATCGTCTCCTGCACCAATGCCATCGCCGGATTCACCAAGTGGAACGCCACCTTAATTATGGCGGTTATTTTCCTGGTGATTATTGCCTTTACCTTTATTTCCGGTCTGTGGGCCACCACTCTGACGGACTTCTTCCAGGTCACGCTGGGCGTGATCATCGTGCCCACCATCCTCATCCTGCTCTGCCAACGCTACGGCTGGCTGGATGCCATCAACGCTGCTTGGCCCGGCGGGAACGCCTTCGCCGCCGGCATCACCGGCGGCGCCCTGAAGGGGATCGCCCCCACATACCCCTCGGTGCTCAACTTTGTCATCTGCTTTGCCGCTGCGTTGGTATGGGGCAACAATTACTACTGGATGAAGATCGCCAACTGCCGCAGTGAGAAGGTCGCCCGCAAATCCTTTGTCCTGGCTGCCATTATTCTGGTGGTCGTCTTCTGCATCCCTCTTGGTATCATCGGCGCCTTTGCCGGCGCCTTCCTGGGCGAGAATTTCGCCGCTCCCTTCGGCTCCGGCTCTGTGGCGCCCACCGGTGCTTACGGCCTGATCGCCTCTACCTTCCCCGCCTTCCTGGGTTCTTTCTTTGTCATCGGCGCCGTAGCCGCGTCGGTGTCTACCGCCTCTACCTCCGCTTTGGGCGCCTCCGCAGTGGCCACCCGCGATATTTATCAGCGCATGATCAACCCCAAGGCGGACACCAAGACGGCCCTGAAGGCCTCCAAGTGGATCATGGTGCTCATCGGCGTGCTTACCTGGGTCCTGTGCCTGTTCCCGGGCGGCCCCACCTATCTGTTTGCCTTTGCCAACTGCTGGCTGGTGCCTCCTGCCATCCTGCTGGGCCTGGGCGCCATCTGGCCCAAGTTCAACTCCCGCGGCGCCATCTGGGGCGCCCTGGCCGGTATGATCACCATGGCCGTGTTCACCCTGCTGGGCGATGTGTTTAAGATCTTTGTGGTGGGCAACTACATCTACCTGGCCACCCTGGGCTTTGTCGTCACCCTGGTGGTGGCCGTGCTGGCCTCCCTCACCGGCAAGCCTAAGTACTACGGCGAGCCTGGTTGGGAACGGGTGCCTACCGCCACCAACCGCAAGGATGTAAAGCTGGACGCCATGGACAAGCAGGTCCTGGAGATGATCCGGCTGGGCCACTGCTACATGTCCGACCTGACCGATGCGCTGGGTGTGGACTCCAAGACCTCCGGCGCCTCCATCGAGAACCTGGACCAGGGCGGCTACATCGTCCGTGCCGGCATGCGCGGCTCCAAGTTCTATACCTTCTCCATCACGGAGAAAGGCCTGGCCGCGCTGCCCGCGCTGTTCGACACCGAGGCCGCCATGGCCAAGGAGGGTCTGTCCCCCCTGTACGTGGAGCTGCTGAAGATCGTGGACCAGACCCCGGAGAAGCAGGCCGAGTTCCTGCAGAAGAACGGCATCAAGTCCATGCGCATGTCCTCCATCTGCTCCCACCTGACCCGTCAGGGCTACATCATTGAGGGCGGACTGTTCAAGCGCAAGCTGCGCATCACCGAGAAGGGCAAAGCTGCGGTTCAGAAATACGCAGCCCGCGCCGTGTCTTAAAGATCCATCCGGAAGGCGGACGGCATTTCGCCGCCCGCCTTCCGCCACCCTGCCGCAAGGAGGAATCGCGTTGCACTCAGAAGAATACCATCGCAAGCTCCTGTCCGCCGCCGACGCGGTGGAGACCATCCGGGACGGGGACAGTGTGCTCCTGCCCGGCGGCGCCATCACCCCGGTGGAGTTTGGCAACCACCTGCCCCAACTCATCGGGCGGCGCCGGGAGATCCGGCTGATGACCTATCTGCCCCTGGCCCCGCTGAAAATTTACCAGGCGCCGGACGCAGGGGAGACCTTCACCATGGAATCTCCCTTCTACAACCGAATCCTACAGGGGCCCGCAGGCCGGGACTGCTGCAGCTTTATCCCCAACCATCTGCGTAACATCTCCCGGGACTGGCATGCCGCCGTTCCGGAGATCGACCTGATGGTGGTCACCGTCTCACCCATGGACCGTCATGGGTGGTTTACCATGGCTGGGTCTGCCATCCTGGAGTGGGATCTGCTGCCCTATACCAGGCGCCTTATCGTGGAGGTGGCTTCCCATGGGCCCCGCACCTTTGGAGACACTCTGATTCACATCTCTCAGGTGGATGGGATCATCGAGGCCGACCGCTATCCGGCCACGCTGCCCCGAGAGACCCCTACACGGGAGGATGAGCTGTTGGGTGGTCATGTGGCGGAGCTGGTGGAGGATGAAAGCACCATCCAGCTGGGGTTCGGCGGCACCATTGACGCGCTGGCCGGCCAGCTTAAGCGCAAGCGGGGGCTGGGGATCCACACCGAGTCCTTCTCCGACTGTGCCATGGAGCTGCTGGAATGCGGGGCGGCGGACAATGCCAACAAGACGCTGCACCGGGGGCTGACTGTGACCTCCTTTACTATGGGCAGTGAAAAGCTGTATGATTACATTGACGACAATCCCGCCATTCTCCATAAGAGCCTGTCCTATACCAACAACCTGTCCGTTATCTCCCAAAACCGCAAAATGGTGTCCATCAACGCGGCGCTGCATGTGGATCTGTCCGGCCAGTGTGCCTCCGAGGCGGTGGGTACCCATCAGATCTCCGGCAGCGGCGGCCAGGTGGATACCGGCGTAGGCGCCCAGATCGCGGGGGGGAAATCCATCATCACCCTCAAGTCCACCCGGACCCGGAAGGATCCGGCTACCGGACAGAGCGTCCGGGAGTCCTGCATCCGGCCGATGCTGCCCGAGGGCAGCTGCGTCACCTACACCCGCAGCAACGTCCACTTTGTGGCCACGGAGTACGGGGCGGTGTGCCTGCGGGGGCTGACGGTGAAGGAGCGGGCGCGGAAGCTGATCTCCATCGCCCATCCGGACTACCGGGACTGGCTCCGAGAGGAGTTTGAGCGAGTCTATCAAATGAAACTGTAATAGCAAAGAAGGAGGAGATTCCCATGAGTCAACGGGAAGCTGTTATCGTTGCCTATGGCCGCTCTGCGGTAACCAAGGCGTATAAGGGCGCCTTTTCCAAGGTGCACCCAGTTACCTTCGCCACTGAGACCCTGAAAGGGGTGCTGGCCAAGGTGCCCCAGCTGAATCCCATGGAGATCGACGATGTGATTGTGGGCTGTGCCAATCCCGAAGGGACCCAGGGCTGGAATATGGCCCGGCTGATCACCCAGCTGGCCGGCCTGCCCAAGCAGGTGTCCGCCCAGACGGTGAACCGGTTCTGCTCCTCCGGCCTGCAGACCATCGGTACCGCTGCCAACGCCGTCATCGCCGGGCAGTGCGATGTGGTGGTGGCCGGCGGCGTTGAGAGCATGACTCGAATCAAAAATATGTTCCTGGAGGAGGAGTTCCGGGATCCCGCGTTGGTGAAGGTGTATGAGGAAGCCTATATGGCTCCGGGTTATACTGCCGAGCGTGTGGCTGAGCTTTGCCACATCACCCGGGAGGAGATGGAGGAGTTCGCAGTGCGCAGCCATGCCCTGGCCGCCCAGGCCCAGGACGAGGGTGCGTTTGACGACCAGATCATCCCCATTGCCGTACCTGGCCCCGACGGTACATCTCAGGTGGTGGACCGAGATGAAGGGGTGCGTCGGGGGACCTCCATGGAGGGGCTGGCGGCCCTGAAGCCCTGCTTTGAGGGAATTGTCACCGCCGGAACCTCCTCCCAGATGAGCGACGGCGCCGCGTTTGTGGTGGTGATGAGCCGGGAGAAGGCGGACAGCCTGGGCATTAAGCCTATTGCCCGGTTTGTAGGGTTTGCCGTGGCGGGATGCGAGTCGGAATATATGGGCCTTGGTCCAATCTATGCCGTACCAAAGCTGCTCAAACGCACAGGCATGACTCTGGACCAGATCGACACCATCGAGCTCAATGAGGCGTTTGCAGCCCAGGCCATTCCCTGCATCCGTACGCTGGGGTTTGATATGGACAAGGTCAACCCGGAGGGCGGAGCCATTGCCCTGGGCCATCCCCTAGGTGCCACCGGGGCGGTGCTCACCTGCAAGGCCCTGTCCCGGCTGCGCCGCAAGGGTGGGCGCTACGCGCTGATCACCATGTGCATCGGCGGCGGCCAGGGCGCGGCCGGAATCTTTGAAAAGCTGTAATCTCAATTGATCAGGAGGCTGGTTAATATGGCAAAGAAGACGATTATCACTGTGGCCACCACTGGCGCGTGGCCCAAGAAGGAGAACAACCCCAACGTGCCCATGACCCCCGCCGAGATCGCGGAGGACGTGTACGCCTGCTGGAAAGCGGGCGCGGCCATCGCCCACCTGCACATGCGGGACGACGAGGGCAACGGCACCATGGAGACCGCAAAATTCCGTGAGACGGTGGAGCTGCTTCGGACCAACCACCCGGATTGCGACATCATCCTGAACATGACCACCTCCGGCGCGCTGGTGGCCAGCGACGATCTGCGCAAGGCCCATCTGAAGGAGCTGCGCCCTGAGCTGGGCACCTTCGACTGCGGCTCCATGAACTGGATGAATACAGGGCTGTTCCTCAATCCTCCCAAGTTCCTGGAGGAACTGGGCCGGGATATGCAGGAGTGGGGCGTCAAGCCCGAGATCGAGGCCTTTGACCCGGGTATGATCGCCAACGCCGCTTACTATCTAAAGAAGGGCGTGCTGAAGGCTCCCCTCCATTTCCAGTTCTGCATGGGTTGCGCCAACGGCATCCCCGGCAGCATGAAGAACTTGCTGTTCATGAAGGAGACCATGGACTCCCTGTGCCCCGGTTCCACCTGGAGCTGCTTTGGCGTGGGGCACTCCGCCATGGAGATCCTCTATGGAGCCGTCGCTTTGGGCGGACACATCCGCGTGGGCATGGAGGACAACGTGATGTATGCCAAGGGCAAGCTTGCCGAGAGCAACGCCCAGTTCGTGGAGCGTGCCGCCCGGGTGATCCGGGAGTACGGCAATGAAGTGGCTACTCCCGACGAGGCCCGGGAAATTCTGAGCTTGAAGAAATGAGCTGGGGACCCAGTCTGTTCTATTACCACTGCCCCTGCTGCGGGAAGCGATTTAGTTGCGAAGAGGGGTTGATCCCAGTTTTGGGGGAACGCTTTGGAAAATGTCCAACTTGCGGAGCAGAGGGTGTACTGGAGTGTACCGGTCCCCGTATTCCAGGCGACCAGGCCTACGAGGAGGTCTGGGATTAGATCACAAACAGAGAGGGTGCGCGCCGTTCGGCGCGCACCCTCTCTGTTTGGTGCGCCCGGTGAGCGCACGTTCTATAGGGTGAAAGTCCCGAAGCCGCCCGGTAGCGGAAAGGCCTAGCCGAAGGCAAGGGTGTCCGTCGTGAGGTGGAATCTGAAGAAAACCGGATTTTGGGAGTTGAACGGTCTCCCAATGGGCAAAACTCTGGACTGACGAACAGGAATCGCATACAAGGCCGGAAGCGAGGGCAAGTTTGCCAAACAAAACAAGGCCCAATAGCTACGCGGAATCGTTTGCGGTAAATGCGGCAGGTAATCGTCTGCCGCACGGTTTGACCGGAAAGAGCAGGAGAGAGGATCAGTTCACAAGCTCGGTCAGGGAGCGGACATATCGGCTGCAGACGGCCTTCAGCTCGTCCTGCCGGTGGTCGTAGAAGGGGTCGTACACTCCCACGGCGGCCATGCCCGCTGACCGGGCGGTGGCGCAGTTGGAGGGGTTGTCGTCAAAAAGGACGCAGTCCGCCGGCGGTACGCCTAAGATCTGGGACAGCCGGGCAAAGCACCGGGGGTCGTGCTTTTCCACTCCCAGCTCCTCGGCATAGACCACGTGGCGGAAGTAGCCAGCCAGCTGAAACCGGTCCAGCGCCAGCCGGCACAGGGTGGGGCGGCAGGCGGTGAACAGGGCCATCTCTCGTCCCTCCCGCCGGCACTGGTCCAGCAGGGCCCGGGCCCCCGGCTTCAGAGGGACCAGGTCCCGGTAGTGGTGGACGGCCAGCGCCTCCCACTCGGCCATGATGGCCTCCGGGCTGTCGGACAGGCGGTAGTACTCCCGGGTGAACCGGGCCGCCACGGGGAAGATGGAGCGGCCCACCACATCCTCATACTCCCGGGTCATGGTCAGTCCCCGGCGGGCGAGAAACTCCCGATCCACCTCCACCCACAGGCCGTTGGAGTCGGTGATGGTGCCGTCCAGGTCAAAGATGTACAAGTAATCACGTCCTTGCGGTGGGAAATCAGCCTAGATTGGACTGGAAGTTGCCCAGCACCCGGAAGTCCCCGGTGGTCTGGGCCAGCTCGTGGAGTACGCCAGCAGTAATCTGTTGGTCCAGGTGACCGTTGAACTCCAGGAAGAACAGGTACTCCCAGCTGCGTTCCGGCAGGGGACGGGACTCCAGTTTCACCAGGTTTAGCCCCCGCACGGCAAAGATGGTGAGGATTTCGTGGAGGGAACCGGCCTCGTGGGGCAGGAGGAACATGGTGCTGATCTTGTCCGCCCCCTCCCGCAGCTCCATCCAGGGGGAAACCACCACGAAACGGGTGGTGTTTCGGCTGTTGTGGTTGATGCCCCGGGCCAGGATGTTCAGCCCATAAAGCTGGGCGGCCCGCTCCGAGCAGATGGCCGCTTTCGTCATATCGCGGCTGGAGGCAACCATCTGGGCCGACCCGGCGGTGTCCGCCTGGGGAACCGTGCGCCAGCCGGGGTGGGCGGCCAGGTACTGCTCGCACTGGAACAGGCCCTGCTCGTGGGAGTAGACGTGGGTGATGGTGTCCAGGGTGGCGCCGGGCAGGGCCATGAGGCAATGTTCCACCCGGACGGTGGTCTCCCCTACGATGAAGTACTCATACTGGCTGAGCAGGTCGTAGATCTGCCGGATGGCCCCGGTGGAGCTGTTCTCGATGGGGAGCACGGCGTAGTCCGCCCGGCCGTCCCGCAGGGTCTGAAAGGCGTGCTCGAACTGCTCCACCCCTTCCGCCTCAACCTGAGGGCCGAAGAAATTCAGGCAGGCTTGCTCGCTGTAGGCTCCGGGCACACCCTGATAGACCACCCGGGGGTGATCCACGGGGGTGCGGATGTGGGAGCGGGCCTCCAGATACCGGTGCAGGCCGGGATTGTCTGCTCCTTCTCGGAGCATATCTCTTTGCTGGCGGCGGGATAGGGCCATGATGGTCTGGAACAAAGTGGTGACGGCGGGGCGCAGCGCCTCCCCGGCCAGCTCCCCTTTCTCCAGCAGGACCTGCCGTTCCCGCTCCTGGTCCAGGACGGGCAACCCATGTTCGGCCTTATAAAGGCCCACCCGGCGGGTGACGTCCATGCGCTGCCGGAACAGCTCCACAATCTGACGGTCAATCTGATCGATCTGCGTACGCAGGTTCTGAAGATCTTCCATTATCGGTATTGCTCCTTCAATTTGACATAGTGTTCGGCGCCCGACCGGAGGTGCTCAATTTCTTCCGGGGTTAAGGCCCGCTTGACCTGAGCGGGAGAGCCCAGGACCATGGAGCCTTCCGGGACTATGGTGCGCTTGGTGACCAGGGCGCCGGCCCCAACAATGCTATTCCTGCCGATGACGGCGCCATCCAGCACGATGGCGCCCATGCCAATGAGACAGTTGTCCTCCACGGTGCAGCCGTGGAGGATGGCATTGTGGCCCACAGTGACGCCCTGGCCGATGTGTAGCGGGGTGTCATGGCCGGTGTGCAGGGTGCAGTTATCCTGAATATTGGTGTTTTCCTGAATGGTGATGGGGGATTCATCCCCTCGGATCACGGTGTTGTACCACACGGAACAGCCGGAGGCAATGGTCACCGCGCCAGTGATGCGGGCGCCGGGGAGGATCACCACGTCTGGGGCGATCCGGCATTGGAAGTTGCGATTCATGGAAAGGTTGCTCCTTTGAAAGAGGTGAAAGGCGGTCTGCCGCTCAGAGGCCCACCAGTTCACAGGCTGCCAACGCGGCAGCGTCTCCCCACAAAAGCCCGCTTTTACAAAGGGTCTTCTGCAGAAGCGGGCTTTTGTGGGGACCCCTTGGATTGAATCCTCAGGCGAACTGAATTCGCCCTGCGGCAAGGTTTTGGCCGGTGGCCAAAACGCTTGGACGCGCCACTTGTCGCGGCGAGGCCGCCGCTCAGAGGCCCATCAGTTCACAGGCTGCCAACGCGGCGGCGGCCTCAATGACAGGTACTGCCCGGGGGACAATGCAGGGGTCGTGTCGGCCGTGAAGTTCCAGCACGGCGTTCTCTCCCTTGGCCAGGTTCACAGTGAACTGGGGCCGGGCGATGGAGGGAGTAGGTCGCAGGGTGACCTCAAAGAACAGAGGCATGCCGTTGGTGATGCCACCATTGATGCCGCCGGCGCAGTTTTGCTCGGCCTTCACTGATCCGTCGTCATCCACGTACAGCGGGTCGTTGGCCTCTGAGCCCCGCATGAGGGAGAAGGCGGTGCCCGCGCCGAAGGCCACCGCCTTCACTGCGGGGACGGCAAACAGGTATTGGGAGAAGATGCCCTCCGCGTTCTCCCCGAAATCCGGGGAACCCAGCCCGGCGGGCAGACCAAAGACAGCACACTCGATGGAGCCGCCCACGCTATCCAGCTCCTCCTTTGCCTCGGCGATGGCCGCCTTCATTGCCTCGCCCTTCCCGTCGTTGAGGACGGGAAAGTCCTTGTCCGCTGTGGCCCGCAGGCTGTCCCAGTCCTCCAGAGGGTCGTCGGAGACACCGTAGATGGAGCTGATATGAGCGCCAACCCGGACGCCCCGGAGGGCCAGAAGCTGCTTGGCCACCGCCCCGGCGAACACCAGCGGGGCGGTGAGCCGCCCGGAGAAGTGGCCGCCCCCCCGGTAGTCGTTGTGGCCGCCATAACGCACGAAGGCGGGGTAGTCGGCGTGGCCGGGCCGGGCCAGGTCCTTGGTGCGGCTGTAATCCTGAGAGCGGGTGTCTGTGTTGGCGATGACGGCGCACAGGGGCGCTCCGGTGGTCCTGCCCTCAAAGACGCCGGAGAGGACTTCCGGCTGGTCCGCTTCTTTCCGGGCGGTGGACCAGGCGTTTTTCCCCGGTGCCCTCCGGGCCATCTCCCGGCTGATCTCCGCCCAATCCAGCTCCAGCCCGGCGGGTACTCCGGTGAGGGTGACCCCGATGGCGGGGCCGTGGCTCTCGCCAAAAATGGTATATCGCATGCTAAATACTCCCCTCTGGTAGGCTGTTCCGGGAAGGGGACGGCTCCAGGCGCATGGGTATGTGGGGGATGCCGTCCTCCAGAAATTCCGGCCCGGTCTGGCGGAAGCCCACCTGTTCATAGAACCCCCGGGCATAAGTCTGGGCCTCGATGGTAAGGCTTGGATAGCCCAGGCTCCAGGCCTTCTCCACGCCCGCCTCCAGGATCCTACGCCCCAGCCCCCGGCCCCGGTCCCGGGTGACTACCCGGCCCAGGCTGGCGGTGTCAAAGAACGCCCCCGGCGGCAGCAGCCGCAGGTAGGCGTGTACGCCATCCTCGTCCCGCAGGAAGAGGTGCAGGGCGGCGGGATCCCGTCTGTCCACCTCCGGGTAGGGGCAGTTCTGCTCCACTACGAATACATTTACCCGCAGGCGGAGAATCTCATACAGCTCCAGGGGCGAGAGGGCGTCAAAGGCTTTCACGATCAGCTCCATCTCCGCCTCACCTCCGGGTGAGTCGGCCGCCCAAAGCTTCATAGTCCTCCCAGAAGTTGGGGTAGGACTTGTTCACGCACTGGGCCCCCAGCAGGGTGATGGGTTTTTCGCACCGAGTGGCGGCGATGGCGGCGGTCATGGCGATACGGTGGTCGTTGTGGCAGTCGATGTCCGCGCCGCCGACAAAGGATGTCACGCCGGTCACCCGGATACCGTCCTGGAACTCCTCCGCGGACAGGCCCAGCCTGGCCAGCATGTCCACGACGGCGGAGATGCGGTCGCTCTCCTTAATGCGCAGCCGGGCGCCCCCCTCGATCCGGGTAGTCAGGCCGGGCCGCATGGCAGCCATGAGCGCCAAGGCGGGGAACAGATCGGGGCACTGGCTCACGTCAATGACCAGGTCAGGCTGCCTGCCGGCCAGCTGCTGGCAGAGACCGGCTACCCGGGCGTCCGGCTGGGAGGAGAAGGGGTGGAGTCCGGCGATGACCAGGTCGCTGCCCAAAAGCTGGGCGGCATACCAGAAGGCGGCCTGGGACCAGTCGGCCTCCACCGTCTGGCGCATGGGATGATAGAGCTGCCCACCGGGCACCTCCCAGCCGGGGACCAACACGCCGGCGGCCTCCATGGCCTGCCGGGTAATGGCCACATAGTCCTCTGACTCCAGGGGCGTGGTGGGGAGAATGCGGGAATTCCCGGCTAACAGGGGCAGGGCAAAGAGCAGACCGGTGAAGAACTGGCTGGACACGTCCCCGGGCAGAGGATAGTCCCCGGGGGTAAGCCGTCCGCTGACAGTGAGTGTGCCGTCCCGCCGCTCCCAGGAGATCCCCTTTTCCCGAAACAGCCGGGCGTAGGGATCCAGGGGGCGCTCCATCAGGCGGCCGTGACCGGTGAAGATCCCCCCGCCCCGGACGGCCAGAGCCACCGGGATGAGGAAGCGCAGGGTGGAGCCAGACTCTCCGCAGTTCAGATGGGGCAGGGCCATCCTTCGCAGGGGGGACATGGGCCCGGCGGCCATCCCCCGCACGGTGGCGGTAGAGCCGTCCATTCGGATGTACGCCCCCAGCTCCTCCAGACAGCGGATGGTGGCGGCAATATCCTGGGACAGGGCCACGTTGGAGATGACGCTCTCCCCCTGGGCCGGGGCGGCGGCCAGGAGCAGTCGGTGGGCCTGGCTCTTGGAGGGGGGAGGGGTGACAATCCCCTTGAGGGCGGTGGGAGTAATGGTGATATCCATGGGGAGACCTCGCTTCGTATCGTTTGCCGGTTCAGACGAAAACGGAATGGAGCGGATAGGACAGCAGCAATGGCATGCCGGGGGAACTCCTTTACAGCAGTCCCAGCAGTGCCTGCTTCTTCATGGGGTAGAGCATGACGTGGCCGGGGCGGTCTGGCAGGACCAGGGTGATCCGGTCTCCCGCTCCCTTCTTATCCAGGCCGATGGCAGCAGCATAGTCCTGGGGGGAACAGGGAATGGTCCTGGGCAGGCCAAAAGCCTCCGCCAGATCCCCGATCCGAACGGGCAGGTCGGGAGGGGTCAGCCCCAGCCCTACGCCCAGCTCAGACACCCGCGCCATGCCGGCGGCCACTGCCTGGCCGTGGGTCCACAGCCGGTAATGTCCGGCCAGCTCATAGGCATGCCCCAGGGTGTGGCCAAAGTTCAAAACCATGCGCGCCCCGGTGTCCCGCTCGTCCTGTTCCACGACGGAGCGTTTTATCTCGCAGCAGGTATACAGAACGGACTCGATGTCCTCCATGATCTGGGGCCGACTGGCATGCCCCTCCAGGAAGCGGAGGAAGGCCTCATCGGCGATGCAGCCGTATTTAATGACCTCCGCCATGCCGTCGGCAAAGACGGCGTCGGGCAGGGTGTCCAGCACGTCCGGGTCCATGAGCACCAGCCGGGGCTGCCAGAAGGCGCCGGCCAGATTCTTCCCGTGCTCCAGGTCGATGGCTACCTTGCCGCCCACAGAGGAGTCCACTTGGGCCAGCAGGGTGGTGGGGATCTGGACAAAGTCCACCCCCCGCAGGATGGTGGCGGCGGCGAATCCAGCCAGGTCGCCCACCACGCCGCCCCCCAAAGCAACCACGGCGTCGGTGCGAGTCAGGCCAAAGGCCATCATGGCCTCCCACAAGGCGGACAGCTGGTTGACGCACTTGCTCTCCTCCCCAGCAGGGATAACAGCGAAGGTGCTCTGGAAGCCGGCCTTTGTGAGGCTGGTCTCCAGACGGTCCTGGCAGAGAGGGCCGACGGTGCTGTCGGTGACCACGAACAGCCGGGAGGCCCGGGGCAGAACCTGCCTGCAATGGGCCCCGGCCTGGGTCAGCAGGCCCCGCTGGATCAAAATGTCATACGCTCGGCCCGGCAGGGCCACAGTGAGGGTTTTCATCATACCGCCTCTTTCCGCTGGTAAAGTTCAGGCTCGGGACTTACAGGGCGTCCAAGGCCTGGGCCAGGGTGTCCAGGAAGGATTCCTCCCCAAAGGTGTTGAGCTTGAGGAACATGGCCTGGCTGCCCCCGGCGGTGATGGCGGTGACATGGACCCGGTTCCCCTCTCCCACCACGGTGACGGACATGGCAACCCGGTTGCCTCCCGTCCAACTGTACCGCTCGTACATCCGGATGGCCACCCGGGCGGAGCCCATGGTGAAGTCGCTTCCCTCCTCATAGGAGGCGGAGGCGCTGCCATTCAGGATGCTGTTGTGGAGGTGCTCCACGATGTGGGAAAAATTCCCGGTGAGGGTGCGCTCCAGGATTGCCATTGCGAATCGCTCCTTTCCAGTCAACGTCAGGTTGACGGATGAAATATGCCTGTTCAGGCCAGGGTTTTGCCCATCAGGTCCACCAGGGGGCGCAGCTGATCCATCAACCGCTGGAACTTCTCCGGGGTGAGGGACTGCTGGCCGTCGCACTTGGCGTGGGGAGGATCGTTGTGCACCTCCACCATCAGTCCATCGGCGCCCACGGCGGCGGCGGCCATGGCCAGAGGCTCCACCATCCAGTACATGCCCGCGGCGTGAGAGGGATCCACGATGATGGGCAGATGGCTCATGCGGCGGATAGCGGGGATGGCGGACAGATCCAGGGTGTTGCGGGTGTAGGTCTCGAAGGTGCGCACCCCCCGCTCACATAGCACCACGTTTTCATTGCCCGCGGCCATGATGTACTCCGCCGACATGATCCACTCCTCGTAGCTGTTGGCCAGGCCCCGCTTGAGGAGGATGGGCTTGGACATCTTGCCTACCTCCTTGAGCAGATCGAAGTTCTGCATGTTCCGGGCGCCGATCTGCACCAGGTCCACTTTCTCCTCAAACAGCTCACAGTACTTGGGGCTCATCAGTTCGGTGACGATGGGCAGCCCCGTGGTCTTTTTGGCTTCCAGCAGCAGCTCCAGCCCATCGGTGCCCATGCCCTGGAAGGAGTAGGGAGAGGTGCGGGGCTTGAAGGCCCCTCCCCGCATCAGAGCGGCGCCGGAGGCCTTCACGTCCCGGGCCACCTCGATGATCTGCTCCCGGCTCTCCACCGAGCAGGGCCCGGCAATGACGGTGAAGGATCCGCCCCCGATGGGCACGCCGCACACGTCCACCACCGTGTCCTCGGGATGAAATTTCCGGTTGGCCTTCTTATAGGGCTCCTGCACCCGCATGACCCGCTCCACATGGTGGTTCATGGAGAGTTTGTCCATGTCGATGTGGGTGGTGTCCCCCACCAGGCCCAGGATGGAGCAACCCACGCCGTTGGTGATGCCCACCTTGACGCCGTGGTCCCGCTCCAGCTGGGCCACCAGTGCCTGAATGTCCTCCTGCCGGGTACCCGGCTTCATGACGATAACCATACGATCCATCCGCCCTTTCTTTACAGTGATAAAAAAGAAAGCCCATTGACAGCGGAGCGTGTCAATGAGCTTCGGTACACATCGGTCTATCGACGCAGCCCCCGCAAAGGGAGCCGGAAACTCACAACACCCGCTGTCTCTCCATGGCGAAATAGCCGAACCCGGTAAATCGAGTCCAGCCGAAGGAGAAGGTAAAGCTGTGGGCGTGGCAGAGATCCATGAGAATACCTCGCGTTCGATGGTTATCCATAGTATACCCGATGGAGGGGCGGATTGCAAGGGTTTTCTTGACAACTTCCCCGGCAGGGGGTACCATGAGGGGCAAAGGGAGTTGAATTGCCATGAGCCATATCGTGGAGCTGCTGGCGGTGGGCACCGAGCTGCTGCTGGGCAACACGGCCAATACCGACGCGCAGATGCTCTCCCAGGAGCTGTCCGCCCTGGGCCTGAACGTGTACTACCACTCAGTGGTGGGGGACAACCCGGAGCGGCTGCGCCGGGCGGTGGAGCTGGCGATGAGCCGGGCGGACGTGCTCATCACCACCGGCGGGCTGGGCCCAACCTGCGACGATCTGACCAAGCGGGTGGTGGCAGAGGCCTTTGGAAAGAAACTGGTGTACCATTCCGAGTGCGCCCGGGCCATCCGGGACTACTTTGCCGCCTCCGGCCGGGTGATGACGGACAACAACCTGCAGCAGGCCTGGCTGCCGGAGGGGTGCGCCATCCTAGAAAACCGCTGGGGTACCGCCCCGGGCTGTGCCTTTCAGAGCGGGGAGAACTATGTGGTCATGCTCCCCGGCCCGCCCAGGGAGTGCCTGCCCATGTTCCGGGAGGAGGCAGCCCCCTGGCTGGCCCGCCTGAGCGAAGGGGTGATCCGATCCCGGACCCTGCGGGTGTTCGGCTGGGGGGAGTCCCAGGTGGAGAGCCTGCTGCGGGAGCGGATGGACGGGCTTGCCAACCCCACCCTGGCCCCCTATGCCAAAGAGGGGGAAATGGAGCTGCGCGTTACCGCCAAGGCGACAGACGAGAGGACGGCGGAGGCCCTCATTGCACCGGTAGAGCGGGAGGTTCGGGCGGTTTTGGGCGGTCTGATCTACGGCACGGGGGAGGACAGCCTGGAAAAGGTGGTCCTGGAGGGACTGAGGGCCCGGGGATTGACCCTGGGTACCGCGGAGAGCTGCACCGGCGGGCTGCTGGCCAAGCGGTTGACCGATCTGCCCGGAGCCTCGGCGGTGTTCCGGGGGGGCGTGGTGAGCTACACCAACGGGGTAAAGGCCGGTGTGCTGGGGGTGCCCCAGACCCTGCTGGACGAGCAGGGGGCGGTGTGCGCCGACGTGGCCCGGGCCATGGCCCAGGGGGCCCGGCGGGTGCTGGGCTGCGACGTGGCGGTGGCCACCACCGGGGTGGCCGGACCGGACAGCGACGAGCGGGGCAATCCGGTGGGGCTGGTGTACGTAGCCATGGCCGCGCCGGACGGCTGCTGGGTGCGCGAGCTCCATCTGGGCGGGGCCCGGGAGCGCCGGGACCGGGTGCGCACTCTGGCGGCCAACCACGCTTTTGACATGGTTCGCCGGTGGCTGACCGGGCTGGAGATCGAACGGGTGGAGTGAGACAGGCGCCGGGCCGGGGACTTCCCTCCTGCCCGGCGGTTTGGCTTGACAGCGCTCGCCCGGCAGGGTAGAATATGGCGATATGACACTTGCGACGCGCGCCCTGCCGGGGCGCGTTTTGAATCAACGGAGGGAAGACATGTGAGAGAGATCATGCTGCTTAAGCAGGGAGAAATGGTGCTCAAGGGGCTCAACCGCCGGGGCTTTGAGGAAAAGCTCATGGGCAACGCCAAGCGCAGGCTGAGGAAGTACGGCGCCTTCAAGGTGTACACCCGGCAGTCGGCCACCTATGTGGAGCCCCAGGACGAGAGCTGCGACTTTGAAGGGGCCTGGCAGGCCATGGGTAAGCTCTTCGGGGTGGCTGGGTTGTGCCGGGCCCGGGCGTGCCCCAAGGACAAGGACGCCATTGTGGCCTGTGCCAAGGAGTACTTAGGGGACAAGCTGCGTGCAGCCAAGTCCTTTAAGGTGGAGTCCAAGCGGGCGGACAAGACCTTTCCCATGACCTCCATCCAGCTGTCCCAGTACGTGGGGGGAGAGCTCCACGATGCCTTCCCCCACCTGACCGTGGACGTCCACCATCCGGAGCTCACCGTCCACGTGGAGGTGCGGGACTACGAGGCCTTCGTCCACGCCGATGCGGAGGAGGGGGCGGGAGGCCTGCCCGTGGGCATGGGGGGCCGGGCCTTGAGCCTGTTGTCCGGGGGCATTGACTCCCCGGTGGCCTCTTGGATGATCGCCAAGCGGGGGGTCATCGTGGACATGATCCACTACTACTCCTACCCCTACACCTCCCCGGAGGCCAAGGAGAAGGTGCTGGACCTGGCCCGGCTGCTGGTGCCCTACATTGGCAAGACTTGCGTTCATGTGGTGCCCTTCACCAGGATCCAGGAGGAACTGCGCCGCTCCTGCCCGGAAGAGCTGTTTACCATCCTCATGCGCCGGTTCATGATGCGCATCGCCTGCGCCGTGGCGGAGAAAAACGGCATCCAGGCCCTGGTCACCGGGGAGTCGGTGGGCCAGGTGGCCAGCCAGACTTTGGAGGCCATGGCCTGCACCAACGCGGTGTGCACCCTGCCGGTGCTGCGCCCGGTGGTGGGCATGGACAAGGAGGAGATCGTGCGCATCGCCCGGAGGATCGGCACCTTTGAGACCTCCATCCTCCCCTATGAGGACTGCTGCACCGTCTTTACCCCCAAGCACCCCAAGACCCGGCCCCAGGTGGCCGACCTGGAGGAGGCAGAGCAGGCCCTGGACGTGGGGGCCCTGGTGGCCGAGGCGGTGGCCGGTATCGAGCGGGTCATGCTGGAGCTGTGAGGGACCCGGACTGACGAGACGAAAGAGAACTGCCCCGATGCCGCGCGGCATCGGGGCAGTTTTTTGACTGGAGGAATGCAGAAGCTACTCCAGCAGCTCCGCCACCACGGCCTGAACGTAGTCCAGGTCCTCAAAGCTGGTATCCGCGCCGATGGAGAAGAGCAGCGCCCCGTCCTGGTTCTGACAGAAAACCCGGCGGCGGGCCAGGGCCTGAACCGCCCGGTCGGCGTCCACCCCGGTGATCCGAGCGGTTACCAGGCCGTCCTGAAGGATGTCCACCGGGGCGATCCCTTCTTCTGTGTACTCCCGCAGACGGGCGGCCAGGTGGCCGGTGAGTCGACGGCAGAGGGCGGGGTCTGCCTGCGGGCCGGCCCAGTCCGGATGAGCAGGAGAGAGGATAACGGTACGTTTCATGACGAATACCTCCCAGGGGGAAGAATGGGATGGAAACTCACAGCGCGGGGGCCGTTGTCTGGAGCAGCTGGTAGTTACTTCCGGTCAGGCTGCCAAAGGCGGAGGAGAGGGAGGATAGGTTCCCGCTGGAGCAGACGGCCTCTACATAGTTCTCCTGGCTGTAGCTGAGCTGGCTCAGAAGCTGGTAGGAACTGGAGGCGTCCTCCCAGAGCTGGGTGGCCGACCAGACGGCCCAGCCTTCCTGGCTGAGCTGGATGCGCTGGGATTCCTCCAGTGCGGCCGCCCGGACGATGTAAATCGGACAGCAGGCAATCTCGGCCAACAGCCGACTGCCCTCCTGAGCCTGCTGAATACACTGGGAGGCTGTGGTTCCGGTGAGGTCCAGGCCAATGCTGTGGCCTGCCCCCACCAGCCGGCGTACCAGGTCATCCTGCTCCCGGAGCTGCTGGGGGGTGAGAAGAAATAGCGCATACTGCCCCAAGGCTTCCAACTGATCCGCCACGTCCTCCACTGCGTCGCCCCAGAGCAGGGCAAGGTATACAATAGGCCCGGAATCCGGCTGCGCGGAGGGCTGCGTGGAGGGTTCAGCCGAGGGCTGCTGCTGTTCGCTGATGGCCTGCTGATAGCTGCTGAGGTTATCCCGCAGCATACCGTCGGCGGCATCGATGAGGGCTGCGTCGTTGAGGATGACCGCGTCGTTGGTAACACGCACGAGCGTGCCGTAGGGGGTCCGACTGGTGGAAAAGCTAATGGTACCGAAGTAATCGCAGATCCAGGCAATGGGAAGAAAGAGCATGGAATTGCGCATCACAGCTTGTGCATCCACATAGTTCCCCTGGGGATCGTAGGCAGTGTTGGACTGGAGGTCGAAAGTAATTGCCCTGCGCCCGTCGGAAACCAGGGCGGTCCGGCGGGAGGCGCTGTATTGGGCGCTGACCCCCAGATTGATTCCCGTATCCCGAATGGATAGCATGGTATAGGGAATATATAAAGTGCCACCCACCGTCATTGGCATGTTTTCCGGGGTCATTTCAATGATTTTTTCGTTGACCGCCATGAAATAAACGTTGGAGGAGCTGACAGAACTAGCAGCGGCAATGCCCATCAGCAAAGCAGCCCCAACCAGTACCGCAAAAATCCGGCGCAAGATTTTCAAGTTCACACCTCCCAGAGCAGGTTGTGTATGAAGAAATTGTACCACATACAGCTGTTTTTGTGCAAGGGCTCAAGAGTGGTTCAAAATAAAAAAGCCCCTTTTGCGCATACTGACAACAGTTTGCAGGAGAGGGGCTGCGGACAATGGCGAGGGACGGAAACGGCATCTGGAAACGGGCGACGGCCGGGACGCTGGCTGCCCTGCTGGTTTTGGCCCAAACGCTGCCCCTGCTTGGACTGCCTGGGTGGGACCGGGCGGTGCAAACCGTTGCGGGCGGCGGGCAGGTCCGCTATGTGGCCCTCACCTTCGACGACGGGCCCCGGCGCAAGACGACGCAGCCGCTGCTGGACGGCCTGGCTCAGCGGGGCGTGCCGGCCACCTTCTTTTTGATCGGCCTGAAAGTGGAGGGGAATGAGGACCTGATCCTGCGCATGGACCGGGAGGGGCATCAGGTGGGGATCCACGCCCAGAACCATGAGATGCTCACCACTCCAGGGGCGATCTGGGACGAGGTGGAGCCTCTGCGGGACACCCTGTCGGAACTGCTGGGCACATCGGACTTCATGGTTCGTCCACCCTATGGAAAGACCACCTCCGAGGTGCGCGGCCAGCTGGACGCCCCGGTGATCCTGTGGTCGGTGGATCCGCAGGACTGGGCGGATACCGACACAAATCGACAGGTATCTCACATCCTCAGTCAGGTAGAGGATGGAGACATCATCCTGCTCCACGACGTCTACCCCTCCAGCGTGGACACCGCGCTGCAGGTGGTAGACGAGCTACTGGGTCAGGGGTTCTGCTTCGTGACGGTGGAGGAGCTATTCGCCCTGCGGGGGATCGAGCCCCAGCCGGGGGAGGTCTACCGCTGCCTGCCCCCGCAGTAGGAGGCCAGCCCGGCCAGGAACTGCTCCACTGAGGGTGTCCCGTTGGTATTGCACATGCGGGACACCTCGTCCCCGCCGCGGCGGCAGCAGACCTGAATGGCGGTTCGGATGGCCTGATCCACGCCGCCCACGGTGAGGCGGCACAGCCGGGCGATCTCGGGGTAGATCAGCTTGGAGGGCATCTCCAGCGCCTCCGGCTCCCGGTCCACCAGCATGGCCGCGTAAACCAGGCAGGTATAGCCCTGGTAGCAGCCTGTCAGGCCCAAGGTGCGCAGCTTGCTCTCTACCTCCCGGTGGATCATGACGTCCCGCTCCCTTCTCCATATCCGGCGTTCCGCCGGTGGGGTCAAGTCCATTATAGTGCGTACGGAACAAAGGCGCAAGGGGAAACGGTTACCCCAGGGTGAGGTCGCCGGGCTTGATCCAGCCGATCCGGCGCAGGATCAGGCCGAAGGCCCAGCACAGTATTCCGGGAAGGACAAAGCAGATCAGGAGCATAGCGAGCCAATCCATGGCGGTGATGGCCTCCTTGACGCCGCTGGCCACATCCGCCACCCAGCCGGCGTACACCCCAATGGGGCCCACCAGGCCGCAGGTGCCCATGCCGGAGGCCACGCCGCCGGAGGGATCGTTCATCTGGAAATGGAAGACGCAGGTGGCCAGGGGCCCGGTGATAGCGGAGGTGAGGATGGCGGGCAGCCAGATGCGGGGATTCTTCACGATGTTGCCCATCTGGAGCATGGAGGTGCCCAGCCCCTGGCTGATGAGGCCGCCCCATCGGTTCTCCCGGAAGGAAAGCACTGCGAAGCCCACCATGTTGGCGCAGCAGCCGGCCACCGCTGCGCCGCCGGCCAGCCCGGTCAGCCCGAAGGCGGCGCAAATGGCCGCGGAGGAGATGGGCAGGGTAAGAGCCACGCCGATGACCACCGAGACGATGATGCCCATGAGAAAGGGCTGCAGGTCGGTGGCCAGCATGACGAAGCTGCCCACCGCCGTGGCGGCGGTGCCGATGGCGGGGGCCCACCAGGCGGACAGCCCCACCCCCACCAGGATGGTGGCCAGGGGGGTGACCAAAATGTCGATCTTGGTCTCTTTGGACACCGCCTTGCCCACCTCGGCGGCGATGACGGCGATGAACAGCACCGCCAGCGGTCCGCCCGCCCCGGCGCCGCCGCTCAGAGTAGTGGAGCCCAAGGCATTGGCGGCGTAGCCCACTGTGGCCAGGGAGAACAGCACCAGGGGGGGCGCCTTCAGGGCGTAGCCGATGGCGATGGCCATAGCTGGGCCGCTCATAGCAGAGGCATATCCCCCCACCGTTGCCAGGAAGGGCAGGCCCAACTGGGTGCCCAGCGTGTCCAGAATGGTGCCGATAAGCAGGGAGCAGAACAGCCCTTGGGCCATGGCCCCCAGGGCGTCAATGCCGTACCGGCGCAGGGAGATCTCAATATCCTTCCGCTGGAGAAATGCTCTGATTGCCTGCATGGGACCTCTCCTCCCAAAAATAGTCTACGCAGGTGTCTTGACACCTGCGTAGACTATTATAGAAAAAAGAGAGAGAATGTCAACTGGTTTTTTCCGGGACAGAGTCCGGCTGCTCACTCTGCCGGGGCAGCAGGAGGCGCCGGTTCACCCGGTAGTACAGGAACCCGGCCAGATCGGCCAGAGCCCAGCCGATGGGAACAGACCACCAGATGCCTGTCACCCCCAGGACTGGAATGGAGGAGAGCAGGTAGGCCAGGGCAACCCGGGTACCCAGGGAGATGACGGTGAGTACGACCGACATACCAGGTCTCCCCAGCGCCCGGTATAGGCCGTAGAGCAGGAACAGGCACCCGATGCCGCAGTAGAAGGCGCCCTCGATGCGCAGGTAGCGCACCCCCTCGGCGATGATGGCGTCGTTGGAGCTGTCCAGAAAGAGAAGCATCAGCGGCCGGGCGAAGAGAAAGACCGCTGCGGAGATGGCCAGGCTGAAAGCCACGGAAACCAGGACGGCTCCCTTCAGCCCAGCCCGGATGCGCTCCTGCTTTTGGGCGCCGTAGTTCTGGGCGATAAAGGTGGAAAAGGCGTTGCCAAAATCCTGAACGGGCAGGTAGGCAAAGGAATCAACTTTGACGGCGGCGGCAAAGGCGGCCATAACGGTGCCACCGAAGCTGTTGACCAGGCCCTGCACCAGGAGGATGCCCAGGTTCATCACCGACTGCTGGACACAGGTGAGGATAGAAAAGCTGGCAATCTCCCGGACTTGGGCCAGACGGATGGGGGAGTCCCCCCGCCGGGGACGCAGCTCTGGGCGGGTGGCCAGGGCGAACAGGGCCAGCCCGACACCGGAGACGTACTGGGAAAGGATGGTGGCCTCCGCCGCTCCGGTTACCCCACGATCCAGGCCGGCCACGAACCAGATGTCCAGCCCGATGTTCAGAAGGGCGGAAATGGCCAGGAAGACCAGAGGAACCACCGAATTGCCGATGGCCCGCAGGTAGCAGGCGAAGTAATTGTACAGGAAGGTGCCCGCGATGCCCCAGAAGATGACCGCCAGGTAGTCCCGCATCATGGCCCAGATGGTCCCGTCGGTGACCCGGAGAAAGATCTGGATGCCGTCCAGACAGAGGAAGGCGGCGGCATTGAGCAGCACGGTGATGCCGGCAATAAGGGCAAAAGCGGCTCGGGCACTCTCCCGCAGTCCGGTCTCGTCCCGCTGGCCGAAGCGCATGGAGAACACCGCACCGCTGCCCATGCACAGACCCAGGAGGATGGAGGTGAGAAAGGTCATCAGAGTGAAGGAGGAGCCCACCGCCGCCAGGGCGTCAGGGCCCAGATACCAGCTGACGATGAGGGTGTCCGCCACGTTATAGCACTGCTGCAGCAGGTTGCCCAGGATCATGGGAACGGCAAAGCGCAGCATGGAGCCCATGATAGGCCCCCGGGTCAGATCTTGATTCATACCGCCATACTTTCCTTTCGGAAGATAGAAATTTCATATCGAAACTATGATAGCAGGAGAGAAGTGGTCTGTCAACATGGTATTTACATTTTGTTTTTTGTGGGATATGATAAGAAAAAACATGAGGAGGACAGAGCGGTGTTTCTGGAAGGATTGGACGAGCTGGATCGGAAGATCGTGGAGCTGCTTATTGAAAACGCCCGGGCATCCTATTCCGAAATTGGGCAGAAGGTGGGGATCTCCCGGGTGGCGGTGAAGGCCCGGGTACAGGCGCTGGAGCGGCGGGGGGTCATTGAGGAGTACACCACGATCATCAACCCCCAGAAGATCAACGGGGCGGTGTCCTGCTACTTTGAGATCGAGACACAGCCGGACGCCTTTGCCCGGGTGTCCGCCATCCTGAGAGAGAATGGCAGCATCACCCAGATCTACCGGGTCACGGGGCGCAGTAAGCTCCATGTCCATGCGGTGACCGCCTCCGGGGAGGAGATGGAGGCACTGATGGCCCAGGTGATCGATCCCCTGCCCGGGGTACTCAGCTGCAGCTGTAATATCATTCTCTCCCGGATCAAGGATGTGAAGGGGCTTAGGTTGTAAACGAACAGACAGGAAAAGGGCTCCCGCAAGGCGGCGTCAAGCGGCCTCGCGGGAGCCTTTAGCAGTCAGCGGGCGTTTCGCCCTCTGCGGTACAGCCAGACGGCCAGGACAACGCCCAAGAGGAGGATCACGGCGCCAAAAACCATGATGCCGGTGGCGATGCCGAGGAAGAGCTCGTTTATCCCGGTGGCGGCGGTCACGGAATGGCCTGCCGCAATGCCGCTCCAATCCCAGCCGGCGGGCAGATCCGTTTCAAAGGAAAACATGCGGCCGAAGGCGAACCGGGCCAGGGCGCCCACCAGGATGAGACCCAGGCCGGACAGGGCGACGTACACCCCCGCCAGCCAGCCGTACCGCCGGGCCAGGCGCTCCAGAAAGCCCATAGAGTGCCCTTCCGATGGGGGGGCTTGACTGGCATCATAGGAGTACTCGTGGCGGGCGGCGTCCGCCTCTGGCTGCTGGGATTCCTGGCTAGGCTGTTGGGGCTCCTCCTCGCTGAGCAGCTCGTCGGTGGTGACCCCAAAGGTCCTGGCCAGGGCCACCAGCTTGTCCAGCTCCGGCGTGGCGTCCCCCAGCTCCCATTTGCTCACCGCCTGCCGAGACACTCCCACCAGGGCGGCCAGCTCCTCCTGGGACAGCTTTGCCTGCTTTCGGTAGTAGTTGATTTTCTCGTTTAGCTTCATTCTGATCCCTCCATCCTGTCGGATTCTTTCAGGTCTGGAAACAGAATAGCATATCCGAGCAGTTGCGAGCTACCATCCGGGGCTGGAATTTTCCGCAACTGGCGGTTGCAGATGGGTCAGGACAGGAGGAATCCTTCCTGTTTCAGGGCTTCCAGCACCCGGCTCCAAACCGCTTCACCGGGACAGGAGAGGGTGTGCAGATGGATACCACCGGTGAGGTCGGAGAGAGGGCGGGCTCGATGTGCTGATACCTTGCGTATAAATTCGGATACATCATACCGGGAGGAGAGGTCCAGCCGGCCGGTGAGCTGACCATAGACTGGGTGCTCCACCATCACGTCCAACACAGTGCAGCCATGATCCACCAAAAGGTTCAGCTCCTGCTCCATCTGATCCGGTCGGTGACAGACCGCCACTTGCCGGATCAGGCCGGCAGAGCGGAGAATCACGTAGCCTCTGGGCGTGGCGGTGATGTCCGCTCCGGCGGCCCGGAGCAAGGCCACATCGCCTACAATGATCTGCCGACTGACACCCAGCTGCCCGGCCAGAACGGCGGCGGACACCGGCCGGTCCGCATTCTGGAGGACCTGGAGAATGTGGGTACGGCGTTGCTCGGCGTTCATGGGATTCAACTCCTTAAGGGAATACCCCGGCATTTTTCACTTGAAATAAAACAAAAGGGAGCGTTTACAGCATGGTAATGGTCCCGGAGGACAGGGTGAGGATCTGGCCGTCCCCACAGCGGATGACCAGAGCGAATCGGTCGTTGATATCCGCAGCAGTGCCGGTGAGATCCTGATTGTCCCGCTGGAAGGTTACCCGGCGGCCCAGGGTGACGCAGCTCTCCCGGTAGCGGCGCAGGTAGTCGCCCCGCTGACCGGGGAAGGCCCGGACCATCTCCTCCAGGGCGGTCAGGATACAGGCGGCTAGGTGATGGCGCTCTGCGGTGAAGCCTTCCAGGGCCAGGGAGGTGGCAATGCCGCCCAGTCCCATAGCCTGAAATTCCTCGGTAGTCTGAGTGAGGTTGATGCCTGCGCCAATGACCACGTAGTCCGGTTCACCGCTCTCTCCCAGCAGGGACAGCTCAGTGAGGATGCCGCACAGCTTGCGCTCCCTCAGGTAAAGGTCGTTGAGCCATTTGATTCCGGCATCGGCACCGCAGGCGGTCTGGATGCCCTCCCGGAGGGCCACTGCCACCCAGCCGGTGAGGGTGAGCAGCTCTTCCAGGCTGGTTTTAGGGCGCAGCAGGACGGACAGATAGAGACCTTGACCTTTGGGAGAGGAGAAGGAACGGCCACGGGTGCCTCTGCCGGCGGTCTGTTCCTCCGCCAGCAGGACGGTGCCCTCTGGGGCGCCAGCGGCGGCCAGGGCCTTGAGCCGGGTGTTGGTGGAGTCCACGCTGTCCAAGGCCTGGATTTTGCCGGAGAACAGGCTGCCGTCCGGCAGCAGGGCGTTCAGATAACCGGCGGACAGGCAGGGTGGGGGGCCAGCCAGCCGGTAGCCCAGCCGGGTGGAGGATTGGATGGGCCAGCCCGCCTGACGCAGCTGGCTGATCTGTTTCCACACTGCCGCCCGGGTGACGCCCAGGGCGCGGCTCATCTCCTCGCCGGACAGCCAGCCGCTCTGGCCGGCGAGAAGGGAGAGAACAGAGGTTTGATCCATGGCGAGACGCTCCCTTGCTGGATATTTGGGGGGAAAGAACCGGCCTCCCGGCCCGTCAGGGCTGGGAGGTAGCGGTAAGGCTGTCGTAAAGGATGACGGACACCTTGATCTTCTCCTCGTCCCGCAGGACGGTGAGTTCCACCGGATTGCCCACGCCGGTGGCGTAGAGCACCCGGGTGAGCTGGTAGAAGGTCTGGAAGGGCCTGCCGTTTAGGGCGATGACCTCGTCCCCCGGCTGGAGGAGCCCCTCGGCCGGGGAGCCGGGGGTGATCTCCGAAATGACCACCCGCTGACGGCCCTCCACGGTAGAGATGTCGCACAGAACGCCCAGGGCGGGACGGCAGGTGTCCCCGGTCTGGATGATATAGTTGAGGAAGGGCAGGCTGTCGGTGATGGGGATGGCCAGGCCGATACCTTCGGTGACCACATCGTCGGTGACACCGGTGATCTTGGCGGAGGTGATGCCCACCACCTGGCCGTAGGCATCTACCAGCGCCCCGCCGGAGTTGCCCGAGTTGAGGGCGGCAGAGGTCTGGATCAGGGTCATGTCGTGGCTGTCCACCTCCACTTCCCGGGCCAGGGAGGAGACGATGCCGTCGGTCATGGTGCCGTAGAGGTAGCCCATGGGATTGCCGATGGCGTAGACCTGGTCGCCCACCTGGAGCCGGTCGGAGTCGGCCAGCCGGGCGGGGGTGAGGTCCTCCGCCTCCACCTTCAGCACCGCCAGATCCAGCTCCTCATCGTAGCCAATGAGTACCGCGTCGTAGACGCGCTGGGTGGTGAGGAGCATGACCTCCAGGGCGGAGCACTCCTCGATGACGTGGTAGTTGGTGACGATATAGCCGTCGCTGGTGAGAATCACCCCGGAACCCACGTTGTAGGAGCCGCCGTGGTCCGCTTGGACGCACACCACCGAGGGGAGCACCTGCTGGTAGATTTCCTGGGCGGTGAGAAGCTGCCCGGAAGGCTCGCTCAGGGAGATCTCCACATTCGGATCAGGCTCTCCCCAGGGCAGGTCCTCCGGCGACCACTCCTCCGCCTGGGGTCGGGAGATGGAGTTGCTGGGGATTGTGGGAGGATCGGCCAGCTGAGGGGCCAGGTACTCCGCCAGGGTCAGCATTCCCCAGAACGCGGCCAGGACCAGCAGGGCCAATCCGGCCAGGCAGCCCAGGGCGATCAGCAGCGCGCGCCCCCAGTGCCTGCGCCGGGGGAGATCTGAAGAGAGGAGCGGGGAGGAGCTGGGACTGGGGCCGGTGGGCCAGCGGTAGGATAGATGGTTCTGCATCACATACCTCCTGAATGGAGCGGCTGGGGGACTGTCCCGCCAAAGGCGGGTCCCGGAACTATCACCTGAGGAACGGAGCCTGGTCAGGCCAGGGTGAGGGTGAAGGTGAACGTGGTCTTCCCGTCCTCACTGGTGCAGGTGATATTTTCCTTGTGGCTGTTGAGAATGGTCTTGACGATATATAACCCCAGCCCGACACCGTCCCGGTCGGCGCTGCGGGAGTGGTCCGTCTTATGGAACCGGTCAAAGATCAGGGGCAGTTCCTCAGGGGAGATGGCCTGGCCTTCATTGCTAATGGAAATATAGGCCTTGGAGCTCTTGGTGGTGATGGAGATGCGCAGCGGACCGTTTTCCGGAGAGAACTTGGCGGCGTTGTCCAGCAGGTTGTAGCACACCTGGGTAATGGCATCCTGATCTCCCCACACCTGGACGGGATCGTCAGGCAGATGGGCATCCACGTTGAGATGCTTGGCGTTGATCTTGTTCTCCAGGCTAACCAGCACCCGCAGCATGGTCTCGCAGATGTCGAACTGTTGCTGGGCGGCCCGCTCGTCCGACTGGAGCCGGGACAGGTCCAGCATGGAGCGCACCAGCCGGGACAGCCGCCGGGTCTCGGAGGAGATGACCTGGAGGTATTGCTTTTCCTTCTCCGGCGGGATGGTGCCGTCCAGGATGCCGTCGGCAAAGCCGGCGATGGTGGTCATGGGGGTCTTCAGCTCATGGGATACGTTGGCGATGAACTCCGACCGCCGCTGCTCGCTCTTGGACAGAGAGTCGGCCATGGCGTTGAAGGCCTCGGCCAGCTCCCCCACCTCGTCCCGGCGGTGGCCCACGTCTACCCGGACGCTGAGTTCCCCGTGGCCGAACTGCCGGGCGGCGGCGGCGATCTCCTTGATGGGCTTGGATTGGCGCATACTGGTCACCGAGCTGATGATGGCAGCGATGAGAATGACCGCAGTGGCAGTGATCAGGAAGAGAGAAGAGATATCCTGCCACATACTGCTGATCTCCGACGCCTCACAGGACACCAGCACCAGGCCCTGGAGGGTGGCGCCGCTCTGGATGGGCAGCGCCACCAGGTACCGGGGCCGCTCATACATCCCGCCCAGGGTGGTGGCCCCCACGAAGGAACCGCCCACCACCTCGGACACGATCTGGGTGGGGATGGAGCGGTTCTCCAGCTCCAGAAGCTCATTGGCCCCATCGGTAGCGTAGACTACGGTGCCCTGGGCGGTGCTCACCATTACATGGGTGTCCGTAGCCAGGGCCAGTACGCTCAGCTGCCCCTGAAAGCCCATGTCCTGCCAGGAATACTGCCCGTTGGCGTTGATATATTCGGAGGTGTAAGCGGCGATGATGTTGGCGCTGCGCCCCATGGAGTCCTGCTTTTCTTGAATGGCGTACTGGTAGCTCAGTGTGGCGAAGGAGGCGCCCAGCATCAGAAAGGACAGAAGGATCATACCGGCCATAGTGGCAAACTGCCGGCCGTACATGGTTTTCACTGGGGATTCACCTCAAACTTGTAGCCCACACCCCAGACGGTTTTCAGCGACCATTGGTCGGACACGCCCTCCAGCTTCTCCCGCAGGCGCTTGATGTGCACGTCCACAGTACGGCTGTCCCCGAAGTAGTCAAAGCCCCATACCTCGTCCAGCAGCTGGTTGCGGGTAAACACCCGGTTGGGAGAGGAGGCCAGGTGGAACAGCAGCTCCAGCTCCTTGGGCGGGGTGTCCACCCGCTTGCCGTCCACCAGCAGCTCGTAGGAGTCCAGATTGATCACCAGCTTGTCGAAGGTGAGCTTGCGCTCGACCGGCTGGTCCTCGCCGCCGAAGCGGCGCAGCACCGCGTGGATGCGGGCCAGCACCTCCTTCATCTCAAAGGGCTTGGTGATGTAGTCGTCCGCTCCCATTTCGAGACCGGACACCTTGTCCTCCAGCTCGCCCTTGGCGGTGAGCATGATGATGGGGACCTTGGAGGTCTCCCGGATCTTTTTGCACACGGACCAGCCGTCCATGCCGGGCAGCATGATGTCCAGCAGGACCAGGTCGGGCTGGAACTGGTGGAACTCGTCCAGCCCGGACAGCCCGTCGCCGGCGATCTTGCACTCCATCTGCTCCTTTTCCAGATAGATGCGCAGCAGGTCGGCAATATTCTTGTCATCTTCCACAACCAGGACTTTGGTAGGCATGACCGGCACCCCTTTCGTGGCTTCCGCCTGGGAAATCGTAATCGATAAGATTATAGCGCAATTTGCGGGATTTGTATAGATAAAGTGTAAATTTACACCCGTTTGACTGACCAGGCTACAGGACATAGCTGTGGTCAACCTGGATGACGGCGTTGTAGCGGGGGTCCTGCTCCTGGAGCATCCCAGTCAGGCGCTGTTTGACCTCCTCGTCGGACAGCTTAACGTCATAGGGGACCACCACATCAAAGATGAGATTGGTGTGCAGCGGGCCGGCGGTGATGCGGAAGTCATGGATGGTGAGGGCGGGGCAGATCTGGGCGGCCAGCTTTTGAGTAAGCGCCCGCAGCCGCTCTACCTCCGGATTGCCCACCTGGATGGGGTCCATATGGATGACCGCCTCGATGTGGAACTTCTGGTTGAGTTCCCGCTCGATGTGGTCAATAACATCATGGACCTCCAGAACATTGGCATCGGCGGCCACCTCGGCGTGGACGCTCATCATCCGCCGCCCAGGGCCGTAATCATGGATGACCAGATCATGGATGCCCACCACCTGCCGGTGGCTGAGGATCACATCCTCAATGGCCTTGACGGTTTCCGGTTCCGGAGCCTGCCCCAGAAGGGGGTCCAGGGTGGACTTGGCTGCGCCGAAGCCGGCTTTCAGGATGAACAGGGCCACCAGCAGACCGATCCAGCCGTCCAATGGAAGGCCAGAAAAATGGGAGACGGCTAGGCCCACCAGGACGGCCCCGGTGGCCACCGCGTCGGAGCGGGAGTCCACTGACGTGGCCCGCAGGGCCTCTGAGGAGATGCGCTTACCCAGGGCGCCCTGGAACCAGCCCATCCACAGCTTGACCAGGATGGAGGCCGCCAGGATGCCCGCAGTGAGCGGGGTGAGCAAGGTGTCCTCGGGATGGAGGATCTTCTCAAAGGAGCTCTGGCCAAGCTCCACCCCCACCAGCAGAATAAGCAGGGAGACGATCAGGCCGGCCAGGTATTCCGCCCTGCCATGGCCGAAGGGGTGGTCTGCGTCCGCCTTCTGTCCCGCCAACCGGAAGCCCACCAGGGTGACCACGGAAGAGGCGGCGTCAGAGAGGTTGTTGAAGGCGTCGGCGGTGACGGAGATGGCGCCGGAAATTAGTCCGGCGGCCAGCTTGCCCGCGAACAGAAGCAGGTTGAGGGCGATGCCAATGGCGCCGGATACCACGCCGTAGCGCTGCCGGACATCTGGGTTTTCCGTGTCAGTATAATTGGGAATAAACATGCGGAGAATGGTGTTGAGCATGGGAAAAGACCTCCGGAATTATGGTTGTGGCAAGGAAGCTGGGCCTGTGGAGAGAGCCTGCCAAAAAGGGAAGGAGAAGCCGCGCGGACCTGCATCAACTGGCCAGCCATTGGCCAAAGCCGGCCTTCTCTTCTGGCGAGGCCCTGGTCTAGTCATTTCCCATGCATTATATACAACACTGCGGGAAAAGACAACGCTAACTGAAGTAGAACCGCCCCGGGAGATACCCGGGGCGGAAGAAGAACAGTCAGAAGGTGAGAGCGGGCAAGGTCAGACGCATCTGGTGCCAGGCCACGCCGCCGTGTTGGGAGGAGGACATCCCCTCATCTCGGAACCCAAAGCGGGCATAGTAGGGAACCAATGCGTCCTTGCAGGTGAGCACCAGCCCCTTCCGGCCTTGCCTGGCTGCGTCCTCGATCACCTGGCGCAGCACTTGAGCAGCGCAGCCATGGGACCGGGACTGGGGCGTGGTGCCAACGCCGAAAATCATCTGCCAGGCGCCATGTTCCCGATGGACGCTGGGGTCGTGGTACATCCAATCAGCCAGGTCGGGCTGATCCGTGACGGGACCATTGACATAGGAGACCAGATGACCGGACTGCCACAACAGCCAGAAATGGTTGGGATAGACCGCCAGCCGGCTGCGGAGGGCATCTAGCCCTGCCGCCTCCGCAGGAGGAAAGCACAGGGCTTCCAGCCGGGTCAGGGCATCCAGATCGGCGTGGTAGGCGTGGCGGATCTCCAAGAGAACTGGCTCCTTTCAGGAATTGGGCCGGCAGGCCCGCAGGATGGACAGCGGGGGAACCTGCCGAGACAGCTTCATGTGAAAAATCATCTGGGGATGTCTGGGCTCCGCCAGTGGCTGGCCCTCCTCGTCCGTCATCATGGGAGCGGTGAGGGGGAAGGCGGCCACATCGGGCCCCACCACCTCGACGGTGTCCCCGGCGGAGAACTTATTGCGCAAAGACAAGGTGGCATTGCCATCCGGGTCACAGGAAGTGATGACAGCCAGTACTTGCCAGTCCCGGACATACCGGGCGGAATCGGTGTACTGGCCGGGCTGGCCGAAGTAAAAGCCGGTGGAGTAGTGCCGGTGGCTCACCTTGTCCACCTCGTCCCGCCACACCGGGTCCAGGGGGAGCCCTTGAGCGGCGGCGTCGATGGCGTGGCGGTAGGCGGCGGTGACCATGCCGGTGTAGTAGGCGCTCTTGGCCCTTCCCTCAATTTTCAGGGAGTGGAGGCCAGCGGCCAACAGCTCCGGGATGTGATCAATCATGCACATGTCCCGGCTGTTGAGGATGAAGGTTTCCCCGCCTTCCTCAAAGACGGGGAAGTACTCCCCGGGGCGCTTCTCCTCCATGAGGGCGTACTGGTAACGGCAGGGCTGGGCGCAGGCGCCCCGGTTGGCGTCCCGCCCGGTCATATAGTTGGACAGCAAACACCGGCCGGACACGGATACGCACATGGCCCCGTGGACGAAGGCCTCCACCTCCATGCCTCGGGGGGCCCTGGCGCAGATCTCCGCAACCTCGTCCAGGGACAGCTCCCGGGCCAGGATGGCCCGGCTGGCACCCAGCTCATGCCACATCCGCACCATCTCGTAGTTGGTGATGCCCGTCTGGGTGGACATGTGCACCTGGACATGGGGGGCATAACGCTGGCAGAGGTTCAAGACATCCACGCCGGCGGCGATGACCGCATCCACCCCGATGCTGTCCAGGTACTCCAGATACACGGGCAGCGCGGCCACCTCTTCGTTGCGGGCCAGGGTGTTGCAGGTCACATGGACCCGAACCCCCTGCCTGTGGGCCAGCGCTACCGCATGGGCCAGTCCCTCCCGGTCAAAGTTGCCCGCGAAGGCCCGCATGCCATAGGCGTCGCCAGCCAGATAGACTGCGTCCGCGCCATAGGCCAGGGCCATCCGGAGCCGCTCCAGATCCCCTGCCGGGCTGAGCAGCTCCGGCTTAGCCATTGTTGGCGTACTGGGCCACCTTGGCCTGGTGCTCGGCATAGGTGCGGCTGAAGTCGTGCCGGCCGGTCTCGGGATTGAGCACGTAGTAATAGTAGCTGGTGTTGTTGGGGTTCATGGCGGCGTAGAGGGACTCCATGCCGGGATTGGAGATGGGGCCGGCAGGGAGGCCCTGGTACAGGTAGGTGTTGTAGGGGGAGTCGATCTCCCGGTCGGCGTCGGTGGGGACGTTGCCGCCGTTGATATAGACCAGCGTGGCGTCAATTTGGAGGTAGCCCGCGGTCTCTGCAGCGGTGTTCTCCAGCCGGTTGTAGATAACCGAGGCGATGTCCCGATAGTCCTCACCGTCCGTCTCCTTCTCGATCATGGAGGCGATGATGACGATGTCGTGGAGGGAGTACTGGCTCTCCTCGGTGAACTGCGCGAAGTAATCCTCCATGCGGTTATAGAAGTTCACCAGCATCTTGTTGATGACATACAGGGGGTCCTCGCCCAGGTAGAAGGTATAGGTGTCCGGGAAGAGGTAGCCCTCCAGCCGGTGGTAGTCCCCCAAGGGAATGTCCTCCAGGAAGTCGAAGGCGTAGTCGTGGTTGGCTGCCATCTCCTCCAGCTGGGCCACGGTGGATACCTCCTCCTCGTCCAGCAGGTTGAAGATCTGGTCGATGGTGTAGCCCTCGGGGATGGTCAGGTCGATGGTCTGGCGGGTGGAGGAGGACGAGCTCATGTTGGTGACCAGGGCCCGGTAGTCCATCTCGGTATTCAGCTCATAGGTGCCCGCGACGATCTTTTCGTCGGCATTGGAGAACCAAGAGTAGAGCTGAAACAGGAACTTGTATTCGATCAGGCCCTCTTCCTCCAGCTGGTCTACGATCTGCCCCATGTCCGCGCGGGTGGCAGTGTAAGTGTTTCCGTTCTCATCGGTTTCCTCGGTGTAGGTGATAGCTTCGTCAGGGACGGTGATGATCACGGAGGTATACTCCTTGTTCAGAGCCAGCAGGTCATTGGCCCAAACCCAGCCCACCGTGGCCAGTACGGCGGACAGGCCGATGACGAACAGGACGTACAAAAACGCGCCGGCCACTTTAGATTTGCGGCTGCGCCGCCTGCGGGTGACCCGGGCGCTGCGCTGCGGCTGCTGCTGCCCGGAGGACGGGCTGCGGTGTTCTTCTGCCATGGCATTTCGCTCCTATCATAGTTTCAGGGTAAGTTGCTCGCTTGTATGGAAAGTCCGGAGAGGGCTGGAACCAATTTTCCCGCCTCCACATAGGATGACGCAGAAACGGAGAACGGGTGCCGCCTCGGGCGCCGCTCCCGGAGGGGGCGGGGTCCGAGCCGGTACCTGTGACCGGACATCAAATGTGAGGTGACAAAATCATGTGTTGTGGTAACAATGGTTTCGGCGGCGGCTGCTGGTGGATCATCATTCTGGTTCTGATTCTGTGCTGCTGCTGCGGCAACGGCTTCAGCGGCAATGGCTGCGGCAACAGCTGCGGCTGCAACGACGGCTGCTGCTGACCTTCAGAAGGCCCTTGCGTTGGTCACCCGGCGTGAGGGCCAGGCGGTATGCGATCAGCCGGACGCGCGCCGGGGCTGACCATACATTTGCCTTGACTGCCGCAAGCCTGATGCGGCCGGCGCCGGTTGCCGCGTTGAGAGGATTCGGGCGGAGGGGCTTATGCCCCTCCGTCTTTGCTGTTCGGGAAGTGGACAGGCCCGCTCAACCCTGGTAGTGGGTATCGGTGCGTACCTGCTGGGCGGCCGGCGCGCCGACCAGAGCCTCCACCAGGGCCAGCCCGAAGTCAAAGGCGGAGCCGGGAGCCCGGCCGGTGATGAACTTGCCGTCCACCACGGTGGAGCGATCCATCCGGGGCGTGACGCCGTTGGCGGTCAGATCGCGCTCCATGCCGGGGTAGCACACCGCCTGACGGCCGGTGAGCAGGCCCATCCGGGCCAGCAGGGTGGGAGCGGCACAGATGGCAGCCAGCCACAGGGCTTCCTCCTGGGCAGCCTGGCGGATCAGAGAGAGGACGGTATCGCTGCCCTCCAGGGCGGCAACGCCAGGGCCGCCGGGCAGCACCAGCATATCCCCCGAATGTAGGATGACCTGTTCCACTGCGGTGTCGGCCGTCACCGGAATGCCGTGGGCGCCGGTAATGGTCCCGCCCTCCACGCCGGCCAGGGAAACCGGAACGCCTGCCCGGCGAAGCAGATCGGCGGGAACGAGAGCCTCCGCCTCTTCGAAGCCGGGGGCCAACAGAATGTATACCATAGAAAAACCACCTTTCCACATGGGCGCGGGGCCGGGACGGCCGCCGCTCCTTATCAAATATAGGAGAGGATTTCCCGGTGGATATCCTCCGGGGTGCGCAGGGCGCCTTCCCCGTCCGTGCAGGGGACGCGCTGCCAGCCGAAAAAGTCCGCCGCCTGGGCCGCCGCCTGGCGGCAGGCGGTGAGGTAGGCCTCGTCTACCTCATGGATGTCGCCGGTGGTATGGGTCTCCTGCTCCCGGTGGCGGAGATTGGCCACCGCCAGGGAGGTGGGCATGTCCAGCCACAGCACCAGGTCGGGCGCGGGCAGCCCCAGGATCCCATACTCGAAGTCCGCCAGCCAGCGGAAAAACTTCTCCCGCTCCGGCGTGGTCAGCTTGGAGGACTGATGGACCGCGTTGGAGGTGGTGTACCGGTCCAGCACCATCAGCCCGCCCCGCTCATAGTAGGCGCCCCAGAAGCGCTTGTAGCCGGCATACCGGTCCACGGCGAAGAAGGTGGATGCGGCGTAGGCGTTGACGTCAGAGGGGTGGGTGCCGAACTGCCCGCTCAGATACATGCGCAGCAGGGCGGAGGACTCCTCCTGGTACTGGGGATAGACAAAGGTGCGGAAATCCCGGCCCGCCGCCTCCAGCGCCTGGCGGGCCAGGGCGAACTGGGTGGACTTGCCCGAGCCGTCCGTCCCCTCGAAGACGATCAATCTGCCGGCCATGGCCGACACCTCACTTTCCTTGGATCCGGGCGCCCACCGCGGAGAGGAGGAACCCGGGCAGTTTGGCGATGCGCTTGAACCGGGAGGGCTGCCGGATGGCCCGGTAGAGCCACTCTAAGCCCAGCCGCTGCCAGGACTCCGGAGCCCGGTCCACCTGCCCGGCGAACACGTCCAGCGAACCGCCCAGCCCGACCAGCAGCCGGGCGCCGGTCTCGCCGCCGTGGGCGGCGGCCCACTTCTCCTGCTTGGGAGCCCCCAGGCAGACGAAGACCACGTCGGCCCCGGCCTCCCGGATGGCCTGGACCACCGGGGCGTCCTCCCGGAAGTAGCCGTCATGGACGCCGCATACCGTAAGGCCGGGGTGCTGGGCAGCCAGCCGCCGGGCGGCCTCCTCTGCCACACCGGGCTTGGCCCCCAGCAGGAACAGCCGCTTGTTCAACTTTGCCATGCGGTCCATGAGGGCGCCGGCGAAGTCCACCCCGGGCACCCGGCCCTTCAGCGGCCGGCCCAGGATCTTGGAGGCGTAGACCACCCCCACCCCGTCGGGGAGCACCAGGTCGGCCTGGGCAATGAGGGCGGCAAACTCCGGGTCGGAGCGGGCCTGCTGCACGATCTCCGCATTGGGGGTGACCACCAGGTGGGGGCCTTCCCGCTCCAGCAGGGCCATGGCCCGGTCCACCGCCTCCGCCATGGTCACATTGTCAAAGGCAACGCCCAAAATGTCCGTCCGCACCGCCCATCCTCCTCGCCAGCCGTGCCCGCAATTATCACACAGTATATCATATCCCCGGGGAAAAGTCCATGCCCGCCGCCCAGTGTTTACGGTTCGTTCATGTTCCGCTCAAAATAGGAGAAAAACATCGGGTTTGCGCAAAAAAAGGAGAAAAATCCCGCCCGGCGCAGACCGGGCGGGATTGGAAAGACTGGATTACTGCTGAGGCTTATAGCTGTCCTTCAGGCTCACCGCCCGGTTGAACACCAGGTGGCCGGGGGCACTGTCCCGGCTGTCGGCGCAGAAATAGCCCTGGCGCAGGAACTGGTAGCGGTCGGAGCTCTGGGCGTCGGCCAGGCCGGCCTCCACCTTGGCCCCGGTGAGTACCTCCAGGGAGTTGGGATTCAGGCAGTCCAGGAAGTCCTTGCCCGCCCCATCCGGGTCCGGGTCGGAGAACAGGTTGTCGTACAGCCGCACCTCCGCGTCCAGGGCGGTGTGGGCGTCCACCCAGTGGATGGTGGCACCCTTCACCTTCCGGCCGTCAGCGGGGTTGCCGCCCCGACTGTCCGGATCGTACTCAGCGGCGATCTCCGTAACATTGCCATTTTCATCGGTCTCGTAGCCCACACAGCGGATGAGATAGGCTCCCTTCAGCCGGCACTCCGGGCCATTGGGGTACAGCCGCTTGTACTTGGGCACCGGCTCGGGCAGGAAGTCCTCCGCCTCCACGTACAGGTGCCGGGAAAAGGTGACGGGACGGGTGCCGTCCTCCGGACGGTTGGGGTTGTTCTCCACCTCAAAGGTCTCACTCGCCCCCTCGGGGTAGTTGACGATGGTGAGTTTGACGGGACGCAGCACCGCCATTACCCGCCGGGCCGACTCGTTCAGGTCCTCCCGCAGGCAGTGCTCCAGCAGGGCGTATTCAATGGTGTTCTCCGACTTGGTCACCCCCACCCGCTCGCAGAAGTCCCGGATGGAGCGGGGGGTGTAGCCCCGGCGGCGCATACCGCACAGGGTGGGCATGCGGGGGTCGTCCCAACCGGACACCCGGCCCTCCTCCACCAGCTGGCGCAGCTTGCGCTTGCTCATCACCGTGTGGTCGATGCCCAGCCGGGAGAACTCGATCTGCCGGGGCTTATGATAGGGGATGGAGAGGTTGCTCACCACCCAGTCGTACAGGGGACGGTGGTCCTGAAACTCCAGGGAGCACAGGGAGTGGGTAATGCCCTCCAGGGCGTCCTCAATGGGGTGGGCGAAGTCGTACATGGGGTAGATGCACCACTTGTCCCCCTGGCGGTGGTGGTGGGCAAAGTTGATGCGGTAGAGCACCGGGTCGCGCATGTTGAAGTTGCCGCTGGCCAGGTCGATCTTGGCCCGGAGGGTCATCTTTCCCTCCTCCACCTCACCGTTCTTCATCTTTTCGAACAGCCGCAGATTTTCCTCGATGGGCCGATCCCGATAGGGGGAGGTAGCGGGGATGCCGATGTCGCCCCGGTTGGCCTTGAACTCCTCTGGTGTCAGCTCGCAGACGTAGGCCAGCCCCTTCTTGATGAGCTCCACGGCATACTCGTAGTCCTTCTCGAAGTAGTCGGAGCCGTAGAAAAAGCGGTCGCCCCAGTCAAAGCCCAGCCAATGGATATCCTGCTGGATGGCGTCCACGTACTCGGTGTCCTCCTTAGCGGGGTTGGTGTCATCCATGCGGAGGTTGCAGAGACCGCCGAACTTCTCGGCGGTGCCGAAGTCGATGCACAGGGCCTTGCAGTGTCCGATGTGCAGATAGCCGTTGGGCTCCGGCGGAAACCGGGTGTGGACGGTCTGTCCCTGGAACTGACCACCCTCTGCGATGTCCTGGTCGATTAGGTTCAAAATAAAGTTTCTGCTCTCCTCCGTCTCAGGGGCGGCGGTGTTTCGTTCCTCGGTCATTGTCTCACACTCCTTGTCACATTACAAAAATACGGCGGGATGACCCGCTAAAACAATGTAATATTATACCCACCGCCGTCGGAAAAAGCAAGCCCTTTTCCCGATTATCGGATAGATGTTGATTTACAATTATATTGCAAATAGGCAGCGGCCCCGCTGCGTGTTGCAAATTAACGAAAGATCGAAGTCGGTAAGGAGTATGACGTGGAGTTTGACCAGCGTGGTTACGTTATCGGCTTTTCTTTTCCCGGTATGTTCCATCTCCACAACGACCTCGCAGCAGCCGTTCTTTCCTTTTTGTATTCTCTTTCGCAATTTCGATGCGCTCTTTGATACGCTCGATGACAACCTCTTTCGGGTCCGTCAAGCCTACCAGCTCCTGAATCCGCAGGGTCAGGAGGAGGCCGCCAAGCGCATAGAGGAATTGACCGAAATCCCAAAGTATAGGGAATCTCCCTCCGATAAGAAGTAACCCCCCTCCCCTTGCATCTGCACAGGGGAGGTCTTTTTATGCTTTATGCACCTCCTCGACGCACCGGATGGCCTCCCGCAGCGCCTCGGCGTATTCATCCACCGGTCCCGCCGCCGGTGCTTCTCCGGCAATGGCGGCCTCCACGCTCTCGTGGTAGTGCAGCAGCGCCGTCAGAATGGAAATTGTCCGCTCTCCCCTCTGGCCGCTCCCGCCGCCTCGCTCTGTGGGAAGAAGCGCCTGTATCGGCACACCCAGCACCTCGGCAATCCTTGCCGCCAGCTCCACGGATATCCTCCGCTGTCCCAGCTCGTACCGGCTCATGGCCGCCGCCGTCAGGCCTACCTTCGCTCCCAGCTCCCCCAGCTTCACCCCTTTCTTCCATCGAAGCTGCCGGATCCGCTCTCCAACGCTCATGTCCTCACCCCCCTTTCAGTTCGTCCTTGCCCCCTCCCTTGCCGATGTGGTATGATGTCGTCAAAGGGAGGTATTTTCATGCGAAAACGGTATCTGATTCCCATTTTCGCCTGCATCCTGCTTTTGTCCTGTTGCACGGTCGCCCTTGCCCACCCCGGAGACACAGACGCCAACGGCGGCCACTATGACCACTCCACCGGGGAATATCACTATCACCATGGCTACCCAGCCCATCAGCACACCGACGGGAAATGCCCTTACGACTTCGATGATCGAACCAGCTGGAACAGCGGCAGTCCAGGCAATTCAGCAGGTTCGGACAGCACGCCCGCTTTTCTATCCGATGTGTGGGGCAGTCCGCTCATAATCTTTTATTTCATATGTCTCACCGCTTCAGTCATCTCCGGCATTATGTGTCTTCCCTTCGTTGACAACTACTCCAAAACGCACAGTAGATTCAATTATCGCTTTGGCATAACGCCAAAGTACGCCGCCATCATCGGTGTCGTTGCTTTTGCGAACCTCGTTTCCGTTGTCGGCCTTTCCTATGTGCTCTTTGTGAGTTGCGGCGGCTTGTGTCTGCTTGTCCTCGCCACAAATTGTGTGTTCTGGGGAATATGTGCGTATTTGCGGTATCATCCTGTCCGTAATCACCCCGGAAATGCCAAGAAAATTGCAGGCTGGGCAATTTCAATCGCAAGTATTCTCTATTCGTGCTTTACGGAATTTGAATTTATATTCTCGATCCTCGCCTGCTGTATCTTTTCTTATGCCGCAGTTAAGCTCCCCACGGAATTTCTCTGCGTTCGCCGCCTGCGCAATCAGCCAAAACCCAAGCCAAAACCCACACCGCCGAAGCCGCTTCCGACTCCGGAAGTGAAGTCCATTCCCCGCCCTGCGTTGCAGCACAAGGCGGAGAATAAACCTCTGAAGGTTGCGCCGGAGCTATCCTCCGCGCCCGGTCCCAAACCGCCTATTAAAATCAGGCCGGACCCGAAACCGCCCTCCAAGCTCAACCCGGCCAGCACCTGCCCCTATTACCATGACGGGCAAGTGATTACGCTCTATGCTGTAGAATCCTCCTACATATCCCATGTTGGCTATCTGCCCTTCCGGGATCAGCTTTTCGTCCGCACGAAGTCCGGCCGGGTCTATACTTACAACAACATCCGCCCGGAACTGTATTTGGAATTTATACACGCAGACTCTGTCGGGGAGTTCTACAACCAGCGCATCAAACGCAATCACAAGCAGTAGCAGGTGCCCGGCAGGTGTGTTGCGCCACACCTTAGTTGTACATCACCGCACTTAATGCGTACTGTCAATCATTATTTTACTCCTCAAGTGTGAAAATTCTTGACAGATGTTATATTCCGTGGTTTAATGATGACAAGGAGGTGAATTATGAGCGAAATCAATACCCGCATTGCGGAGGTGATCCGGGCCAGCGGACTTACCAAAACGGCATTCGCCGAAAGGATTAACGTTTCGCAGCAGCACATTTCCCGTCTCGCAAAGGACGGAACACCCAGCGACCGCACCATCGTGGACATCTGCCGGGAGTTCGGCGTCAACGAGCGCTGGCTTCGCACCGGTGAGGGTGAGATGCTGATGCACCTATCCCGTGAGGAGGAGATCATGCGCTTCGCCGCCACGGTGATCCGGGACCCCTCCAGCGAGTTCCAGCGGCGCTTTGTCTCCGTCCTGGCCCGCCTCACCCCGGAGCAATGGCAGCTCATGGAAGAGATGGCCCGTAAGCTGCTTCAGGAGCAGGCCAAAGAGTCCCCCACCGACGCAAAATAAGAGAGCGGCGACCTCCCGGTCTCCGCTCTCTTGCTTCAAATGTGTGTAAAAATATTTGTTTTCCCTATTGGCAAATATAATTATATGTGTTATTATATCATTGTCAAGAGAAGATACTTATGAAGAGCTACTCGTCAAGGGAGGTTATTCAACTGCTGAAGGCGGATGGCTGGTTCGAGGTCAATGTAGTGGGCAGCCACCACCAGTTCAAGCACCCCGCCAAAAAGGGCCGTATTACTGTTAAGCACCCCGACAAGGACATCCCCCGTAAAACCCTCGCCAGCATTGAACGACAGTCTGGGCTACTGTTCCGGTAACCCAGACCTCCTGACTTACTCGAATAGGAGGTCATTTTATGAAACAGGTCGAACGCTATTTCTATCCCGCTGTCTTTAGCTATGCTCCGGATCAGGAGATCGCCGTCACCTTCCCTGATTTGGATGTTGCCACCAGCGGCACTGACGATACCGATGCGCTGCTGTCCGCACGGGAACTGCTGGGCTGCGTCCTCTGCGGGCTGGAGGAGGACGGCGAGGATATCCCCGCCCCCACCCCTCTGGCCGATGTAAAGCTGGAGGACGGCGAACGGGCCGTCCTTGTGGATGTGTATATGCCCTCCGTCCGCTTGGCACGGGTCAACCGCAGCGTCAACCGCACCGTCACCCTCCCCGCTTGGCTTAATGCCGCTGCGCTGGAGCGGAATGTAAACTTTTCTCAGGTGCTGCAAGATGCCCTGCGTACCCAGTTGCACCTCGGATAAGGCAAAAGAGGTAATCGCATGAAACTTGTATATCCCGTTATCTTTACGGAGGACCCGGCAGGCGGCTATATGGCCTACGTGCCGGATCTGGAGATCAATACCCAAGGCGAAGATCTGGCGGAAGCCATTGCCATGGCCCGTGATGCTATGGGCCTGGTGGGGATCGATATGGAGGACGATGGAAAGCCCTTCCCCGCCCCCAGTCAGCACGTGGATTGTCCCACCGGCGGCATTGTGTCACTGGTAGATGTGGACCTTGTCGCCTACCGCAGCAACTGAATATCTGAGCACAATAAGAGCGGAGACCGCCCGGTTTCCGCTCTCTTGCTTGTCATCCGTTAAATATGCAGCTCCGCTTTCAGTGCATTTTGCAGGATCATGGAAAAATTGACCCCCTGTCTTTCCGCCATAGTGTTCAGCCACGCCGGAATGGTCAGTGTCTTTTTCACCGCTCGGTTGTCAAAAAACTTCCGATATTCGATGGTGTCGCAGCGGATTAGCGTCACCAACTGGTTTTCGGCGCAGACGATACTCCTTACATCGGAGGGCTCCGGCGGAACGGCTCCGCCCTCCTCCATGTCGTACAGCATCAGGCAAAGCGCATCCGCCGCCATTTCAATTCCCTCCTCCAGCGTTTCCGCCGAGGTGGCGCAGTCCGGCAAATCCGGGAAGGTGATGGAATAGCCCCCCTCCGCCTCATGTGTAAAAACTGCCGGATACACATATTTGGCCATAATGTTCCTCCTAATCTTGTGGTTTTTCTTCTCGTTGCTCTTACTTCTGCTTCTATGTATTATGCCCCGGAAGGGGGCGGAGCCTTTTACAGCCCCGCACTCTTCCGAATGGACTTGAGCGTTCCAGCTGGGACTTCTTCTCTCATGTGCCGTGGCACTGAAAATTGTCTCCCGGTAATCGGACTATACCATATGTCGTGCTGCTTTCCGTGTCGGAGTATGTAGCAACCTGCCGCCCGAAGCTCTTTTGTCAGCTCGGCATATCGCACTGTCTCACCTCCTTTCTGTTATATATTATAGCACGTATTCGCACGTATGTCAATAGCTTCTTACGTATTTATACGTATTTTTTCAAAAAAGAAAAGGGGCGGTCCCGCCGCCCCTCTCTTGCCAGAATCCCAAGCGTTTGGGATTCTGCCGCCGCCCTCACACTATGTACAGCGCCGCCGTGTAAAGGACCCGCAGCTGCTCCTCCGTGGCCAATTCCAACAACCGGAGGATCTGTTCCATCCACATCTGTCTATTGTCCATAATAGTCCTCGCTCCATAACTCCTCGACGGTGGTGTGCAGCGCCTTGGCAATGCGGATAGCCGTTACCACGTTCGGCAGTCTCTCCCCCCTCTCTATCTCTCCGATGGTGGTTTTCCCGACGCCTACCAGCGCCGCCAGCTGGCGCTGTGAGAGTTCCAATCGCTCTCGCTCCCTTTTGATTGTTTTCCTCATTCCGCCGCCATTGTAGCACATATTGGGCGTTGTGTCCCATTTTGGCCGGGATTCAGTCCAAAATATCGTGATATACTACACCTGTCCCGCCGCCGGAGCCCTTGACACCATGCCCGGAGCTGCCCTATAGTGTAAGTATCTCCCCGGCATCGGCAAATATGCACCGTGCCGGGCATGAAAAAAGCCGCTCCGGTCGAACACCGGAACGGCTGAATGATAGAAGGAGGAACGCCTATGGTCTGCCGCAAATGCCGCACCGCCTTGCCGGACGGCTCCAAATACTGCCTGTCCTGCGGGGCCAAGCAGGATATCACCCGCCGCCCCCGGAGCCGTGGCAATGGCACCGGCAGCGTCTACCAGCTGCCCAGCAAGACATGGATCGCCGTGCGGATCTGCGGCTGGTACACCGCCGAGGACGGCAGCATCCGCCGCAAGACTCGCTCCAAGTCCGGTTTCCGCACCAAAAAGGAGGCGCTGGAGTATCTGCCGCTGCTGGCCGTCACTCCGGCGCAGGAGCGCAGTCGGCACATCACCTACAAGGAGCTATACGACAAGTGGTATCCCACCCACCGGGCCGGCGAGTCCAGCCTCGGCTGTTACCGTGCCGCCATCAAGCACTTCCGCCCCCTCTGGAGTGCTCAGCTGGCCGACATCGACGTGGACGACCTGCAGGAGTGCATGGATGACTGCCCCGCCGGGAAGCGCACCAGAGAGAACATGAAGGCCCTCTGCGGCCTGCTCTACAAGTACGCCATCCCCCGGCATATGGCGACGCTGAATTTGGGAGAATACCTCATCGTGGGCGGCGGCGTGTCCGAGGAGAAGCGTGCGCTTCCCATGGAGGCCGTGCAGGCCCTCCAGCAGGCCGGGGCGTCTCTCCCCTACGGGGAGTACATCGTGGCCCAATGCTATCTCGGCTTCCGACCCTCGGAGCTGCTGGCGCTGGATATCGAGGACTACGACCCCCGACTGCGGAGCTTTGTTGGCGGCGCTAAGACGGATGCGGGCCGCAGCCGTATCGTCACGATCTCGCCCAAGATCCAGCCCATCATTGACCGGCTGTTGGCCGGCCGGACCTCCGGACCTGTGTTTGTCAGCGCCTCCGGCGGACGCCTGAGTCTCCGAGACTACCGGACAGCATTTTACGCCGCTCTGGACGCCATCGGCTTTGACAATCCCATGGAGGAGAGCAACGGCGTCATTCGTCACCGCTACACGCCCCACAGCTGCCGCCATACCTTTGCCACACTCCTTAAGGACGTGCCGGCTCCCGACAAGGACAAGCTGCGTCTCATCGGCCATACCTCCGCCGAAATGCTCCGGCACTATCAGGACGTGGATGTGGATAGTCTCCGCCGCATCACCGACGCTTTGTAGCCGTTTCGGGTATTGGTAGTAGATTGGTAGTAGCGCAAGTTTTAGGAAAATAATATCCTTCAAAAAGTTATAAAAACAGGGTATTTTCATCGAAAATACCCTGTTTTGGTGGAGATAAGCGGGATCGAACCGCTGACCTCTTGAATGCCATTCAAGCGCTCTCCCGAACCATCGGGTATGCACCCCCTGATGGCTTGGGAAAGGGCTTGAATGTCCCGCTCCGGCAATTGATGAGAGACAAGTTGCAGTATAGCATAGAAGGTATATGTTGTCAACTGGACATACCTTTACGATATGTACCCCTCGCCGTGATCGTGGCGAGGGTGAGAGCTTATTGCGCCATAGGCAGTTCATAGGTAGTATCGCATTCGTCGATGCTGTCGATACCGTTCAGGAACTGCTCTACATTGATGTTGAATTCAATCTTGACCCTATAGTCCCGGAACACCGAAACCTTTTTGATGATGTAGCCGCAGATCATTTTCTTGACCTCCATCGGGCTTTCATCAAAAATCTTGGACCAGGACACGATCCGGTTGAACTCGGCCTTCATCTCCTCGATCTTAGAGTTTCCATCATTCAGTTCCGCGGTAAGGGTCGTGATTCGTTCACTGGTGGACAGTACCTTCTGTCGGGTATCCTCCAGCATTTCAGTCAGCACATCTTGCGGTAGGGCGCTTTTCCCTTGGATCGCCTTCAGTACCTCGGCCTTGAGGGATTCATATTCCTTATTGGCCTTGGTGTTTTCGGCTCTGGCCCGCTGCAATTCCGAGCGTATCATTGCCATCTGCTTCTGAACTGCGCTTCCTACGACCATGTCGTTGGAAGCCCCCTGCATCTTGTCGAAGACTTGATGCAGCACCTCCGTGACGATCCCGTCCAGAATGTGCATTGTGTATCCAGTCTGTCCTGTACATTCTTGACGGCGCCGGGTCTTATTGTAGCATACATAGCGAATACGCTTTTTATGGACCGGCGTCCCATCCGCAAGGCGGGTGGTTGTCCCGTTGGTAGTGAGCACCAGCCGGCCTCCGCAGTGGCCGCAGAAGATGTTCCCGGAAAGCAGGGATTGGCCTGCGGTATTCAGCGGTACTGTGCGCCGCTCTTTCCGCTCATTGGTCCGCTCCAGCATCAGTTTCTGCGCCAGGTCGAATTGGTCTGGGGCGATGATCTGGAGGGCTTCAAAGGGGCCGGCATAGGTTTCTCCGCTCCGAAGGATTCCCTTGTAGAGCGGGTTGTGCAGGATGCCTCCCACACTGGCGTCATGCCAGTTTTGTCCCTTCCGGTTTTTGATCCCGTGGTCGTTGAGGAAGTTGGCAAGGCGCCATCTGCCGTAACCGGACGAAATGCAGAGATCAAACATCATCCGAACGACTCTGGCCTCATCCTCATCAATGACCAGCATGTACACCTCATGTTTGCGCTTGTTGAGGATGCCGCTCTTTTCCAGCCGGTACCCGTATGGTGCGCTTCCACCGCGGAACCGTCCTTCCTCTACCATCTGGCCAAGGGCCGTTTTGGTACGCATCGAAGTTTTCTGGCTCTCTCCATCGGCCTGCCAGAAACGGATGTAGTTGGTCAGGCGATCCGTGTGGGATTCGAACCGCTGCTCTCCTTCCTGTACGCTCCAGACGCGGACGCCCTTTTTAGTAAACCACTCCACAACGAAGGGGGTTTCATCTGACTTGCGGCCCAGTCGGTCGAACATGAAGACAAGCAGAATATCGAACTTGCCCTGCTCCGCATACTTCTTGATGAGCTGCAGTTTATCACGGTCATCGGCGCTGACTTTATAGCCGGACACGCCAGTTTCCTGCTCCTCGCCCACGATGACCCAACCCATTTTCGCCGCAAAATCGTGGCATGCTTTTCTCTGCATAGGGATGTCTGCCTGGTTGTTTTCATCGTGATCGACCTGCTTGTTGGTGGAAACTCTGTATAAACAATAAACTCTTTCAGCCATTGATATCCGTCCTCTCATGTTTTTTGTGTGAGAGGGCGGACACCCAATTCATTCTATTCGATTATCAAGGTTCCCGGCTTTCGCCATACCCATTATCTCACACTACGGCCAGAATAGCCAGGGGAATTGATAATCTTTTTGGAGGTAAATCTGCAGTAAATGGGCTGGTGTGTTGGGTTATCCTGTACTTTGCTCAAAGTTTTTGGGCCTCATCAGTCTGCCAAGAGCGAATGTAGTCAAGCATGCGTTCTGCGTCAACGCCGTCTATGATCTCTCCCTCATAGACGCTCCAAACATGGATGCCCTTCTTGGTAAACCACTTTGCGATGAATGGGGTTTCATTGAGATTGCGTCCCAGCCGGTCATACATAAAGACCAGAAAGATATCAAACTCACCTCGCTCTGCAGCTTCTCTAATGCGCTGCAACTTATCGCAGGTATCAGCACTGACTTTATAGCCAGACACGTCGATCTCCTGCTCCTCACCAACAATGTTCCAGCCTTTTTTCTCTGTAAAATCGTGGCAGGCGTTCTTCTGCATAAGAATGCTTTCCTGATTCTTACCTCTGTATAAGCAATAGACTCTTTCAGCCATTTTACTGACCATCCCTTCATCAAATTTTCTGAATGCAAAACCTTCAGCAAGTCGTTCTATTTCCGGGGCATTGCATAGGCGCTCAGGAGAGCCTGCTTTACTAATACAGCAACTTCAGGATTTTCTTTTTCTGCAAAGCAGAGAGTGACCTTATAGCCTTGAACCGAGATATGCATTTCAGGCTTTTCTTCGTCGATTCTGAGTACCCTGTTCATAGTAATCCTCCTAAAAATAAAGCATCGGCTATCCTAAAAAGATAGCCGATGCTTTTCAATTTCTAATTGTAACTGCTTAGTGGCGATAGTCCTTTTACAGAGTAGGTTCGATTGGCTGCATACCGATTTCCTGTACTTGGACGATATCCAATGTCGGCAGAGCTTTCAGATAATTCTCTACATTCCAGTATTGGACCCCATTTTCCATCTGCGCGTCTTCACCACGGTACAGGATATAGCGCCCCTGGATGGGGCCAAACCGCCGTTCCGTCCTCTGGCATTTATCCTCATCGACGAGGTGCCGGTATTGAAGGGGAACCTGTTTGCTGCTGTGTTTGATTTCAAAGATCTCACAGGAGTTTTCTTTCTGGTCATAGATGACCATGTCAAACTCGCCAGCCTCAAACTGCAGTTTGAAAACACGGTGATCCTTGTCGGCCGCCTTCATGGTTTCCAGCAGCACAATATCTTCCATCATCCGGCCGCGGACTTCTTCAAGGATGCGGCCCGTGATCTGCATTTTGTCATATTCGCTGAGCGCCGAGAACTGCTCATCCTTCAACAAGGAATGGACAAGGGCCTGAGCCTGACAATATCGCATTCCAGGCTGTGTGAAGAGAATATGTTCCACTGGTTCAATTCCGGGGTCCGCCGATTCAATGGGACAATCCACAATCAACTCCAACGCGGCAAGATATTGCTTAATCTCTATGATGTGAGCAGTTGTGATACCGATGGACTGCTCCTCCTTGTTCCGGATATCCAGCAGTTCCATCAAACGCCGGGTGACCGCCTCTGTATCAATGGCATCCAGTGCCTCTGTGCGCTTTTCGGGGTCACGCTCTTTCCGCAGATTTGCGGCAGTGAGCCGCAGGTCATGGGAAAGAAAATCATCGGTCAGCACTGAGATCAGGAATCGGTGGTTCATATCCTCTATGATCCGGTTGATGGCGCTGGTCAGCTCTCCAGCTTCATACAGAGAGTACAGGTGACGGAAATGCCCGCCCGACTCATAGCAGGCCAGGGAGTGCTGGATGTTCTTGCAGATTGCCGTATCGATGTATCTTCGGGTGGACTCGTCATCCCGGAAGGATGCATCCTGAGCATTCACATCTTCATCGTCAAAGGCCAACTCTCCGGCGCGGAGCGTGCCGCCATATCGGATGTACTCATCAATGCTGTCGATCCCGAGCAGACGGCTATACTCCCGGTATGGGATGAAGGTCGTGTGGATGGGCTTGGCCCGGTCATACAATTCTTCATCCATCGCCAGCCAGAAGCCCAGGGAGTCGGTACCGGACAGGACGATCTTCATTCCCATGGTGGCGAACACATCGGAAAAGAGGGCAGCCGAGTCAATAAAGTCTTCCATCAGCGTGACCTCGTCGATGAACACATATCGGAATCCCGCATTAAACAACTTTTTGAGATCCCGGTTCATCATCGCCATATTGTCAGTCCTGCGGGCTTTGATATAGGCGGTACGGCTCAAGTTCTCCTTTGCCATTCTGCCAATGGCCTGGCGGAGCATGGTCGTCTTTCCGGTTCGGCGCAGCCCGAAGATCAAACAGACGCGGTCGCTCTCCTTGCTGTAGAGATACTCCTCCAGTTGTTCAAAGCAATCACGAAGTCCCCAGTCCTTTACACCCTGCGACATGGCTTCCAGACCCCTGCCGGCAATCACGCTGGTTTCAAAATCCAACTTGGGCTGGTGCGCTTTCGGCATGCCGGATTGCAGTTCCTTCAGTTGAGCTTGAAGAGACTTGCGCCGATCAATTTGTTCCTGCAATACCTCCATCTCTCCATCTCGAAGATATTGGCTGTGCTTTTTTCTGTTCTCTGTCCACTGATGGTAGTATCGGACTTTGCCGTTGATCGTCTTCTTTGAGATGTAACCAATCGGCAGGCCGGCGATCTGCCTTTCCAATTCCTGAATCTTTTCCTGTCGTTTCAAATCATCCATGTCGCACCTCCATTCTGCTGTATTTTATTATACCCTATAACCCCAAAACATTCAAGGGGTTATAAGGGGTTACGCACTCGTGGTAGATTAAAGAAGCCCACGAATGCACTCGCTTTCCAGCTCAACGATGTCACCTATCGGTATCCTTAAGCCATCAGCCAGAATCAGTACCTGATCCGCCTCATGGATTCTTTTCAGCCTCCCGGTTGATACGATATACCGGCCGCCGTCTTTCTTCGCGTCAGGCTGGAACCAGGTCACCGTGATTTCCGGCCGCTCTTTGATCCGCTCCAACAGCAGTTGCTGTTTTAAGTCCAAGGCAGCCCTGGCATCCTCGTCCAGTTCCATGCGCTGGTCAGTCAGCCGTGCCGTTTCCGCAAGTGCGGTGCTGTGGCCGGACAGGGCCGCGAAGGGCGCAAACTGAGCCGCACGATCTGAGAGCGGCATCCTCGGGTGCTTGGCTGATGTAGGATGCGGCAAGTTGATGATATCATCGTATGGTCCGGTCATGCTTTGTGGCCTCCGATTTGGTTGTTTCTCTCCCTGGCTGTGGCACCGTCCTCCAGGTTCAGCCCTTTGAGGATGGCGTTCTTGCCAAAACGCTTTTTGATGTCCAGCATGGTTTCCTGGAGTTTTCTCTCCCGTGCATAGGCAGTGTCAGCCTCTTTTTTCTGCTTTTCCTTTGCCGAGTAGTCCGTAAACAGGTCAATCTGCTCCGGCAGATCCTCCGGCACAGAAGACTCGTCCAGCAGGTGATTGGCGCAGAGGGTCAGCCGGCGGGCCAGCAGGGTTTTATCTACGATCCGGTCATACAGGCTGGTGGCTGCCTTGAGCAGCTCCTCGCCGGAGGAGGTATATCCGTCCAGATTGACTGTACCATGAGCATGCTTGGGAATTTTGCGCCCATAGCGGTCTGTGGTGACCTCTCCGGTGTAGGCTGTACCCTTGAGGTTTTCGATGTCATAGCCGACCGTGAGGACCAATTGGTTGGTCGCAAGCCGTTTATCTACCAATTCCAGCGCCAGTGCATCGGCCATCTCCTGGATGACCAGCCTTGCCTTTTCAAATGGGTATGGGTACTGCAGGATCTGCCCGGAGACAATGCTCTTGTTTTCTGGTTTGTATGCCTTAATGTCCGCAATGGTGCAGGGTTCCCAGCCCCAGGCATGGTCGATGAGCAGTTCCGCGTTGACACCAAACAGTTTATAGAGCAGTTCCTCGTTGTGGTAGTCCGTGGATTTGCCGATGGAGCACCGGGCAATATCTCCCATAGTGTACAGGCCGTGGGCTTCCAGCTTGGCGGCATAGCCTTTTCCCACCCTCCAGAAGTCGGTGAGCGGACGGTGGGTCCAGAAGGAGCGGCGATAGCCCATCTCATCCAGTTCTGCGATGCGGACGCCGTATTCATCGGCGGGGACATGCTTCGCGCCAATGTCCATGGCGACCTTGGCCAGATACAGATTCGTCCCAATGCCCGCCGCAGCAGTGATACCGGTCGTCTGCAGAATGTCGAGGATGATTTTCCGGGCAAATTCACGGGCCGACAGGTGGTAGGTCTGCAGGTAACTGGTGGCGTCGATGAACACCTCATCGATGCTGTATGGGTAGATGTCCTCCGGCGCCACATGCTTGAGGTAAACACTGTAGACGCGGGTGCTCCAGTCAATATAGTGGGCCATCCGGGGTGGGGCCACGATATAGTCGAGGGCCAGGGAAGGATTTTGCCGCACCTCCGGGTCGTGAGAGGAAGCGCCGGTGAACTGCCGGCCAGGGGTATTCCGCTGCCGTTGGGCATTGACCTCCTTGACCCGTTGGATCACCTCAAACAGCCTGGCTCGACCGGAAATGCCATAAGACTTCAGGGAAGGTGTGACCGCCAGACAGATGGTCTTTTCAGTGCGGCTCAGGTCCGCCACCACGAGGTTGGTATCCAGTGGATTCAGCCCACGCTCGATGCACTCCACACTCGCGTAAAACGATTTCAGGTCACAGCAAATGTAGGTTCGCTCCTTCATGCTTCGGTCACCCCTTCCTCTTTATCTTCCAACACATTTTCAAAGCCATTATAGCACAGTTGTTCTGGTCATTCTATTGTGAAAAAACACCATCTTGAGTCCATTGGAAAACCAGCACAGAATGCCGTGATTCCTAAAGCGATATGCCTCCATATTTCTGCTCTGCCAGGGTTTCAATGGCCTCCTCTTTCGTCCGGAATATCCTCCACGGAGATACCCGGTGATATAGCCCAGTATGGCTTCGGACGCCAAAATATACCCCGTCATAGCTTTCCACAATATATTCGGAAGTGCTCTTTTTCGCTTTGTTTGTAATCATTACACAGGTATCGCCCTTATGCCATCCATACGGAAGATCTGCAGTGTCTACTGTTGGATCATTGCGATATTCAGTTCTCATTTGCCGCCTCCATCTTTCTGCCGCAACTGTAAAAGAGAGCCGCCAGTCTGGAAACCGGCGGCTCTCTTTTGTCAGTCATTCTTTCTCTCTGCTTGTTCCTCCAAGGCAAGGAAATGGTCGAAGTCGCTTTCAAACATGCGATCCTGCACAATCCGGTATTTTTCAAACTCGCTCTCTGCAAAGGCTTTGGCGATCTCATGCGTCACCCGGCCGGTGTCGTGGAGGATCTCATGCTCATTGAATTCCAGGAAGCGATTCAGCCGCTGTGACCAGTCCTGCATGGTCATAGGGATATGGCGGCCTGCCTGGTATTCCGCATAGTCCAGGTACATGGTCACAATGCGTTCCAGCGCCTGCAGTTCCTCTCTGGAAAGATAGTTCTTAGCAATGGACACATCGTACTTCTGTATTTTCCCGTTTGGATACTGCTCCCAGGAAGTTAAGCCCATGTGAGGTTTTTCAGCGTTGGCTCGCTCCACGATCAACTCCGCCGCAGTATGACGGTGGATCGCCCAGTGGAGTTTGTTCTGTACCTCGGAAAAAAACAGACGTGTGGTTTTGGATGATTTATCATAATCCAGAGCCGTGGCATAGATGTCGGTGATCTTTTGGTAGAACTTGCGTTCAGACATCCGAATCTCCCGGATCTGCTCCAGAAGGTGGTCGAAGTATTCCCTGGTAAGTACACTACCCCCGTTTTTCAACCGGTCGCTGTCCATGGCCCAGCCCTGAATAGTGTAGTCCTTAACGATGGTATTGGCCCACTTGCGGAACTGGACCGCCCGGTCATTGTTAACCTTGAATCCAACCGCAATGATCATCTGCAGATTGTAGTGCTTCACCTGGCGGCTAACCTGACGGGAGCCCTCAGTTTGAACTATCCGGAAATTCCGGATAGTTGCCTCATCTGTCAGCTCACCATCCTCATAGATCTTCTGGATGTGCTCATTGATTGTCCGAACATCCACATCATAGAGGGCCGACATCATCTTCTGGGTCAGCCAGATATTCTCATCCTCATAGCGCATTTCCATGCTCTCTGTACTGTCACCGGTAGCGGCCACAAAGGTCAGGTATTCCGCTGCGCTGGATCGGATCGCCTGTTCTTGTTTATCGTTCCGCACTGCGACGCCTTCTTCCTTCTGTATCAATTCCATATTGGGCCAGCAGTTTCCGAGCTTCGGCTTCTCCCTCCGGTGTGATGAGGGCGGGATAGGTTCGCCCGGCAGCGTTGATCAGCCCTTCCTCTGAAAGTTTGTCCAGCAGGTCGTGGTCATAGCCCTTCCAGCATCGGCGGACAAGGGGATACTTTTCCAGTTCCTTCTTCTTGACCGCCCGCATTTCCGGTGTATCCCGTTCCTCCCAGGAGGTCAGGTACATCAGCATGAGGGTCAATTCCCGAATGGTTTCCTCCTGTTTTTCCGGCATTAGCCTGTCCTCCAATCTTTTTGACTTACTACCATCATATCACAGGACGGGCTGTTCGTCTATTCCACAATCATTCCGGGATATACATCGGGCCACTCCGTACGCGTCATTACTCCGCTGCTGGGAGCGCAGTGGGCGAGAACGCAGTCCACTGTCCAGTTGACCCATTCCGAGTTCACCAGAGTTCACCAGAGCCTCTTGGTATTCCTCAGTCCAGCCACGGACTGTATTATGGACTTATTACATCATCATTCCTGTACATATTTCTTCGCCTGTTTCATCTTCCGCACCCATCATTCCTATAAAAGAGGACTCCATATACTCGTCATAAGCCCGTGCGTATCTCTCGTACTTCTCACCGCCGGTTTCTTTCAGAACGGTTTCCTCAAATGTCCATAAAGGGTAGGAGCAGAACCCACTTTCTTTGTAGAGTCCAGTATCTTTAGCAAATCCACGATTGAGCAGCTGCGGCGCAAAGGGACAGTTGTTTATATCGACATATGCACTGTTTTTCAAGCCAATAAATTCTCCAAAAGATTTTGTAAGAATAGCGAACTGTTCTTTCTCATCTGCTCCTTGGATAGGCATATCAAGAACAATCGCAAGGCCAGGCAGTTCCTTGCCCATAAAATCATAAACCGTGTACAATTCCACCCTCGGCTCCAATATAACGGGCGTCTCAAAATAATCTTTAATTTCAAATGTCATTTTTTCCTCCTGATAACAAAAAATCACCTATGCTCTACCATATATGTAAAATCGCTTTTCCCCTTTGTGCAGCCTATCTCTTTGCTCATTTGGCGTCTTCCACTCCGTTCAGAATAAAAGACCAGGGAATGCTGGTTACCCACTCCCTGATCCATTGCGATTAAAAACCCAGTTCAGATATCTTTTCCCACTGGAGGATGTATTTCTGATCTATGATTCGATTCTCATGGTAATGGCCGAAAAACCAGTAAGCGAATTTACACCGCTGGCTGACCATTTCAAGAAAGTCCGTCAGTTCATCCGTTCCATAGGATGGATTGATCTTCTGCACCACACCGCTGGGAGCGCAGTGGGTGAGAACACAGTCTACCGTCCAGTTGACCCGTTCCAAGTTTGCCAGGGCTTCTTGATATTCTGCTTGGCTGGGCATTTCTTCGGCCCACCAGCTTACCCCCTTGACCCGAAACATGGACCGCATCCGACGCATCAGCCAATACCGGTGTTCGAAGTCCGGATCGGCTGGATCGAGAATTCCATCCTGAATATCATGGGAGGCCGCACCGCCCATTGTGAACCAGGTGAGGCCGCCGAAGTCGAAGACCTGTCCCCGCATAAGGTGCAGGATATGCTCCCGCACCACATGGACCCGTCCGCCATTCCATTCTTTTTCTGGTAGAGTGTTCAGCAAGTCAAAATTCTCATGGTTCCCATCCACGAACAGGGTGGTGAAGGGCTTCTTGTTCAGCCAGTCCAACCAATATTGATCTTTCTGGCTTCCATCCCACAGTCCTCCAAAATCACCCGCGATGACCACATAGTCCTCCCAGATCATCTCCTTCTGCTGTGGGAAGTATTTGCTCCCAAAGCGTTGGAAGTCGCCGTGAGTATCACCCGTAATATAAATTGCCATTCCATCGCACCTCGATTTACAGGGTCATTTGCTGCTGCCCTGGCAGTGGGGAGCTAATTTCTGCATCGGTTGCCGTGCGGACACCAGGACCGTTTCTGGTTTTCGTTGTCACCAGCAGGCCATCTTGAACAAGCTGCTCCATCAGTTCGCCCACGAAGCGGTTGGCAAGATTATGCTTGCCTTCTTTATCACAGAGCCTGTGTACAGAGAACTTTTGAGCGACATTTAAAGCAACCGGGCCTGTGATATACAGGTTTTTCCGTTTTGTCCGGCACCGTTCCAGAATTTCATGTGTGATCTCCTCGCGCTTGGTCTCCAACTGTGCCAGATATTCCTCATCGGTAATATCCCAATACCTCTCGTAGCAGTCGAAGCCATAGCAGCAGAACGATTTCGCATCCTTCAGTAGTTCTTGGATGGCTGGGATCTCGTCCATTTCTCTCCGTTTTTTAATCCTCATCCCCGGCCTTGAAGTTGTAGATGGGGCGGATGATCTTCCTCACCTCCGCCGTGGGGCCGATGTTGTCCAGAATATCCTGCATCCCCTTGTAGGCCATGGGGCACTCATCCAAGGTAGCCTTGCTCACCGAGGTAGTGTAGACCTCTGCCATCTGCTTTTTGAATTCAGACACCGTGAATGACTGTTTAG